>BNJS01001050.1_pt1 | contig 95724 bp, 123 predicted proteins | sample 8540461 | NCBI WGS metagenome assembly BNJS01 (sample SAMD00202454, study PRJDB9452) | human saliva metagenome | isolation source: human saliva | place: Japan | reverse complement strand
TTTCAAATGATCGCCGATTTCTAAGAGTTGTGATTTTCAGTTATCTCGTTAGCTGTCTCGTTTGCCGAAGCGCCGGGCACTGTTGCCGCGCGCCTTCAGGTGGTCGGCATGGAAAGTTGAGGTGTTGTTGTCGCAGGACGATCCAGGGTCGGAGTCGCCTGGCGGCGATGGGCGGTCGTCATCGCCCTCCGAGGTTGGGAACGAGGCGGACAGCGATCCTCTTTCCGGCGGGCGGCAACCGCGTCGCCGTTCAGATCAGAGGCGCCGGCACATCCGGTGCCCCCAGGCCCGGAGCATCGTGCCCGGAGGCAGCAGCACCACTGCTGCTCGAGCCGGACAACGCGCCCAGGCCCGACGCGAGGCGCAGACTTGATCGCACTGCCCCGGTGAGACCGCAGGTTCTCACCAGCCTTGTTGATGCCCCGCTGGTCAGGACAGACCCAACGCCTTAGCACGCGCGATGCGCGTTGCCGTCTGCGCCCGGACCGCCGGAACGAACGACGGTCAGGCGGCGTATCCGCGGTGAGTTGTCTCAACCAACCGGATGAGCCTGGTGATCGGTCCCTTGATCGCGCTGGAGCTCATCATCGACCCGGTTAAAACACCGAAGCGATCGCCTGACGCGAGCGCCAGAATTCCGGCGCGTCGACGACCTGATTGCGTGAAAGACAGCCGAGTAAATCCGATATGCCGATCGATCGGCGGTTGCGCGCGTCCGCCGATTTGTCCGGTCTGGGTCTTCGGCTTGCCTGGACCGCGCGCGAGAACGCCAGCCATTCGCGCGTTCACGCTCGCCACACCAGCCCCCACAGCCCGCGCGGTGGCGTCTTCTGCACCATGCCTCCGTGATTCTGCACGCGGAAGGCCCCACCACGGTGGCGGCCTTCGGCGTGCAATCATTCGGGCGATCCCGGCGCGTTCTGTTCGAGAACAGGTTCGCGAGGGCGACGTCACCATCCCGAAGCGTTAATCCCGATTTGTGAATGACGCGACTGGTGTCAGCGATTTCTGACGGGCAGGCGCATCTCATCCGGGGAGCAAAGATCGCGCGCCCGGTCTCGGCGTCATCGATCTCCGGTCACCAGTGCGCAGTCGGCGTGGTCGCGATTCGACCCCTTCAGGCTTGTGCCGCGAATTACCGACCACGAGCCAAAATGAGAGGCAACCAAACGACTAGCGCAACATGATCGAGGCGTTGCATTGTCTCGCGGAAGAAGCCTTTGATCGTGAACGTCGGCCAGCCAGCGCGTGAGCCTCAGCTGCGATGTCGATGACGACCGCGAGCAGCACAGTGACCATGCCACCACCGACAGTTGTCCTCGAGCACGTGGTCGGCCCGTCAGGTTGCTGGCCGTTGCCTCGGCACAGCCTCACCTGAAGACAGGTGCTTCCCAACGATGCCCGCGCCATCATTTGGTGAATTAACGACAATGCGGTAGTCATCGTGGTTTCACGCGCACGTCGTGGAATATCGGTGCGGCTGGCGTTTCGTTGCGATTGCTGCACCACGCCCCGTCGCCGATGCGCCGCACCAGAGGCGCCGTTGTCGAGGCCGTGGAAGCGGTTTGATGCGTCGCCCGCCATGTGGCCCGCGCTCAAAACGCATGGCCTACCGTTCCGTTCCAGGACGACAGCCGCATTGTGCGGTGCTCCCCACCCCATCGCGGAGCGACGCATCAAACACGCCCACGGCCTCGGCAACAGCCATGCCTCGCCCAGCTCGGTAGTGCCAGCGCACGGACATCGGCGGACTCCCAGTACGTGGGAGAGCATTGAACCCCGCCTCCCACAGCAAATCCCTTTGGACAAAGAAGATGCCAATCACGCACGGTCTTCCACGACATGCGCGTGGAGACCACGATGGCTTTTACCGCGTTGTCGTTTGAGTTCACTGGAAGTGACGACGACGGGATGGCTCGAGGGGTGGGTGGACCACCTCCGCTCACCCAGGCAAGTGGAGATCCCAGCGATTTGGGAACGCCTGTCATATCTCGATCTCACCTTCAAGCTGGGCCATGCCCGTGAGCGAGGAACTGCAGCCACCACTACAAGGGACCCGTAAAACCCTTATGATATCGCCGATACGCGTACCGAGGACGAACTTTTTGAGGCCGATACCTGCCATCGTCATCGGAATGGACCGAAAGCGTGAGGTCACCTTGAGTGCGCTCACCAGCCCTCGCGAGTCGTCATCGACATCGCGAAGTAACAAGGGCTCGCGCGCCAGTAGTCGACGCGTTCTCGAGCTTATGATCCCACACGCCGGCGGGGGCTTCTTTCCGCGAAGCTGTGCAACGCCTCGATCATGGCGCGCTGAATCCGTTTGGCTGCGTTTGCTTCGACGGCCCCGTGGTCGCCGAACCAGATCTCGCGGGCACGTGGTCCTCAAGGGGAATCGGATCACCGATACACCGCCGATTGACATGCGCCTGCGTGGCCGGAAGTCAATGAGCGCGCGAACCCGAGCGCACGATCTTTTGCTCTCCAGTGGATGAAGTGCGAATCACCGCCGCACCGAAGTGTCCAAGGCGAGTCGCGCAGCGCCCGTCTGATCTCGCAATGTGGCACAAATCAGGATCTAAAGTCAACGTCACCTTCGATAATGGCCAGCGCATTCGCCCTCGCGAAGGGCCCGAGCTGTTGAGGCAGAATGGCCCTGGGATCTCTGCGTCGCGTTTTACCGAGAAGCTTCATCTGGCGCATCGCACCGCCCCAAGAGCGGCACTTTGAAGAGCTCTCCACTCGGCCATGATACGAACGGGAATGGCATTTTCACATGCGACCCACAGCAGGCAGACTGATCAATGATCGTTTGACAGGTGGTTGCACACCAGAAGAAAGACTGTCCGCCTCGCGTGAAGCTTATCGAGGCCTTCCACGTCGATTTTCGTCCAGCGGAACCATGAAGGTACGGACACGCCTCGCGCGAAACGGTAGAAACCCGTGAGCCGGTGAGCTCGCGCGGTCTAACGAAGCGCGACACGCGGGTAAAAACCCGTTGCTTCATGCGCGAGCATTTTTCTAGGCAAAACTCGAAAGTCAGGTTGGACCTCGAAATCTCATCGTGGACCCGCGCGCAACTGATCGCCGCTCGCGATCAGTCCGGCGCTACTCAGCGATTTTTACCGCTGACTCGTTTCCACGCGCACGATCGTCATCGACGCGCCGGGTTGCAAAGCTACACCGTCGTCAAAACGCGGATCGCCTGTGCATGGCACCGGGTCGACGCGTGAGAAGCCCAAGCTTGCCGTCGCTGATTGGATGTGGGAACGATGTTGATCCCACCGCCGGAACTAGTCCCGGAGTCGAGTACGTGAGACCAACCACCCGCGGATACGCCGCACCTGGCCGTCGACCCGATTTCCATGGTCCGAGGCTTGAACTTGGCCAGCGCGCATACCGCTCCCACGCGTATGCAATAGTCCCGGAACTAAAAGGCGATTCATTCGCAATCTGATTGGCAAGGGCATCAAGACCAAAAGAAACTAAGTCAAGAACCTGCGATGCCTCACCGGAGCGAGTGCCCTGTCCGTCTAAATTCTGCGCCTCGCGTGGAGGAACACTAGGCGCGACCTTCGTATGGCATCCACATCCCGAAAACGCTCAATGTGCTCTGCCTCCGACAAAACGATCTCCGAGGCTGGGGAAGCTTACGGATATGCGCCAGCGCATCCGTCCCAATCCCTAGACAGCGGCACAGGTCATTGCCCCGCCCGCCGGGAAGAGGGATCACTGTCCCGCCTCGTTTCCCAACCTCAGAGGCGATGTGAGCGATATACCCATCGCCGCCAAAGACTCCGACCCACTGGTGCGTTGACGCGGCAGCAAGCTGGCCTGGATCGTCCTCACGATGAGTAACAACCACCTCAACTTCCCATCCGCGTTCACGCAGGAGCGCAGCAGCTTGGGGTGCGAGGCGCAGCGCTCGGCCTCGGCCAGAAAGAGCAGAGACGAAGAGCTGTAAGGATGGCGCTGAAAGGTCCACGAAAGGCCTTTGAAAACTCAGCGGTCGGCGTATTCGACGCGTGCGTCCAGCTCGCGCAGTTTGCGGATGAGATGCTCGTATCCGCGCGAAATCACGTCGATACCCAAAGCGGTTGAGGTTCCCGAGGCGGCCAGGGCGGCAATCAAGTGTGAGAATCCACGCGAAGGTCAGGAACAACGATGATCTGCAGCATGAAGAGGCGTCGGTCCCTGAGATAACGGCTAGTGAGTGATAGTAGTTCTTCTGGCCAAAACGACACGGTGTTCCGCCCAAGCACTCACGGTAAACCTGAATATTTGCACCCATTTGTCGCAGCGCAGAGGTGAAACCGAAGCGGTTTTCGTACACGGTTTCGTGGACGATGGACAAGCCTTCGGCCTGAGGAGAGCAACGACGAGGGCTGCTGCCAGTCCGTCATGAAAGCTCGGGGTGAACGGCGGTCTCCAAAGCGATGGAGTGCAATTCGCCGCCGGATGATAGAAGCGAATACCTTCTGAATCGATATCGAATGCGCCGCCAACCTTGCGGAAGGTATTGAGGAAGGTTGTCATATCCGGCTGGTGTGCGCCTCGAACGTAAATGTCACCGTGTGTGGCCAGGGCTGCCGCGCCCCAAGAAGCGGCCTCGATGCGGTCAGGAAGAGCGGTGTGGCGGTATCCACTGAGAGTTTGCACGCCTTCGATGCGGATGGTGCGGTCAGTATCGACGGAAATGATGGCGCCCATCTTCTGAAGAACATTGATGAGGTCCATAATTTCGGGCTCGATTGCCGCGCCCTTCAAGGTCGTGATGCCATCGTTGCGCACTGCCGTCAGCAGGGTTTGTTCAGTCGCGCCAACGGAGGGGAAGGGAAGTTCAATGATTGCGCCGTGAAGCCCGGAGGAAGGGCGCTTGATGTGAACACCATCGGGCTGTTTTTCAACGATCGCGCCGAACTTACGCAAGGTTTCCAAGTGGAAGTCGATGGGACGGCCACCGATCGCGCATCCTCCCAGTTCCGGAATGAATGCTTCGCCGAGCTGGTGGAGAAGAGGCCCGCAGAACAGGATCGGAATGCGCGAAGCTCCCGAAAGAGTGTCGATATCAGAGCGCGAAGCCACGCGAACATTCGCGGGATCCATGCGCAATTCGCCGCGCTCTTGGTCGTAGTCAACCTTGACCCCGTGCAGGGACAAGAGGTCAGACACCACGTCAACATCACGAATCAGAGGGACGTTGTAGAGCTCCGAGGGTGTGTCGGCCAGCAGCGATGCAACCATCGCTTTGGGAACAAAGTTCTTTGCTCCGCGCACGGTAATGGTGCCCCGAAGCGGGTGGCCACCTTCAACTCGCAGAATCGAGGACATCTTGCTGGTCTCCTAGCTGTCGACTTTCTGTGACCACTTTAGAGCAGCTCGCCCTCATCTGCGTGCGCTTCGAGGCACCTTTTGCGGGTGGCGAACTACTCAGAGGCGACGGGACGTGCAGAAACAACCAGTTGCAGGGGAAGAGCCTTCGCAGGAAGTGCTCGGTCTGAAGGACGGGCCTGCGCTCTTCGTAGGCGGTAATCTCTGCCTCGTGACGCAAGGTCAAGGCGATATCGTCTAGGCCTTCCATCAGTGTCCAGCGCACGTAGTCATCGATCTCAAAAGTGCAGGTGAAATCGCCGAGGCGCGCCGTCTTGTCTTCCAAAGAAACCGTAATTTGTGCGCCGGGCTCAGCTTCGAGCAGTTCCCAGAGCTTCTCGCAGTCCTCCTGGCTGATAATTCTGCACGAGGCCTTGCTCGCCTGCGTTTTCCGTGGAAGATGTCGGCAAACTTGGGCGAGAGAACAACCTTAAAGCCGTAGTCGCGAAGTGCCCACCGCATGCTCGCGCGATGAACCGGTTCCGAAATCAGGCCCAGCGACCAAGACTGATCCTTGGTTGTAGGGTTCGCGATTCAAAATGAAGTCAGGCTCGCGGCGCCATGCGTAAAACAGCGCGTATCATCGAAGCCGGTCTTTGTGACGCGCTTCAAGAAGACCGCCGGAATGATCTGGTCGGTGTCGACATTTGAGCGGCGGAGCGGACACCAATACCTGTGTGCGAAATGAACTTTTCCATGAGTTTTCCTTCGGTGTGTATCAGCGCTGAGCCGGTTCATCCAGGTCGGCGGGCGAGGACAGGGTTCCACGAATCGCGGTTGCTGCTGCGACCAGTGGGGAAACCAAGTGTGTGCGTGAGAGCTTTCCTTGGCGACCTTCAAAGTTACGATTTGAGGTCGAGGCGGAGCGTTCTTGAGGGCGCCAGTTGGTCGGGATTCATTCCCAGGACATTGAACAGCCAGCATTGCGCCATTCCGCGCCGAAATTCGTGAAGATCTTTATCCAGGCCTTCGGCCTCGGCCTGAAGACGAACACGTGCTGAACCGGGGACGACCAGCATGCGCAGTCCCGGGGCTTTTTCGCGGCCACGGATGATTTCGGCGGCGGCTCGCAGGTCTTCAATGCGGCCATTCGTGCATGAACCTAGGAAGACGGTGTCGACCTTGATATCGCGCATCGGGGTGCCGGCTTCGAGGCCCATGTAGTCCAGAGCCTTCTTTGCGGCCGCACGCAAGGTCTCATCGGTGAAGTCCTCGGGGTTGGGAACTCGTCCAGACAGAGGAACGCCCTGTCCGGGGTTGGTTCCCCAAGTCACGAAGGGTTCGAGGGTCTTCGGCATTCAAAATAACCTCGGCGTCGAAAACCGCATCTTCATCGGAGTGGAGTGTCTTCCAGTATTCGACGGCGCGATCCCAGTCTTCGCCTTGAGGAGCGTGGGGACGTCCCTTGAGGTAGGCGAAGGTCGTCTCATCGGGAGCGACCATTCCGGCGCGAGCACCGGCCTCGATGGACATATTGCACACGGTCATGCGGCCTTCCATTGAAAGCTCGCGAATTGCCTGACCGCGATACTCGAGGACGTATCCCTGTCCCCCACCGGTTCCGATCTTCGAAATCACAGCCAAGATGATGTCTTTTGCGGTCGCGCCCTTGGGCAGAGAACCGTTCACAGTAATAGCCATCGTCTTGAAAGGAGCCATGGGGAGCGTCTGAGTGGCAAGAACATGCTCGACCTGGCTGGTTCCAATTCCCATCGCCAGGGCTCCAAAGGCACCATGCGTCGAGGTGTGAGAGTCACCGCAGACGATTGTCATGCCGGGCTGTGTCAGTCCAAGCTGGGGGCCAACGACGTGAACGATGCCCTGATCGGCGTCCCCCAGGGAGTGCAGGCGGATACCAAATTCCTTCGCGTTCTTTCGCAGGGTCTCGATCTGCGTGCGGCTGGTGATATCTGCGATCGGGAGATCAATATCGACGGTGGGGGTGTTGTGGTCTTCGGTTGCGATTGTCAGATCGGGGCGACGCACCTTGCGCCCAGCCATACGCAGACCGTCAAATGCCTGGGGACTGGTCACTTCATGAACAAGATGCAGTCGATGCAGAGCAGGTCCGGGGCCCCGTCTTCCCCATGTACAACTACGTGATCAGCCCAGACCTTTTCGGCCAGCGTTCCACTCATTTCCCGCTCCTTCTTCGACTTCTTTCTTCCCATGATTGACACTTACAGTGGAGTTGGACTTGATATCTCATTTACTGAGATGTGAAACTAGCATCATGGAGGACTCAGAAGCCTTTGGAAGTGGAGTTGGCGTTCTAGATAAAGCCGCGTTGGTTTTGAGCGCCCTCGAAGCAGGTCCGGCCCCGCTTGCACAGTTGGTCGCAACAACGGGTCTTGCACGCCCAACAGCACACCGCCTGGCCGTCGCGTTGAGATATCACCGCTTCGTTGCACGCGACATGCAGGGGACGTTTCGTTTTGGGGGCCGCGCTCCAAGAACTCGCCTCCTCTGCTGGCGAGGACCGTCTGCTTGCTGCCGCGATGCCTCGTTCTGATTGCCTTGCGCAATCACACCAAGGAATCAACACAGCTTTTTCCGTCGTCAAGGCGACTTCGCGTGCGTTGCCGCTTCTGAACGCGAAATGGGTCTTCGCGATTCCATTCCCGTTGGCGCAACCCTCACCATGAAGGCTAGGTTCTGCCGCGCAGGTTCTTCTTGCATGGGAAGAACCCGACCGCTTGCACCGAGGCCTGTACGGCGCCACCTTCAACGCAACAATGCTTGCGCAAGTTCGTCGCCGAGGCTGGGCACAGTCGGTTGCAGAACGCGAGCCCGGGCGTAGCGTCGGTGTCCGCCCCGTTCGAGGCCCATCCGGCCGAGTGCTGGCCGCGATCTCGATTTCTGGTCCCGTCGAGCGCATGGGACGCCAACCGGGACGCCAGCACGGCCCCTCGGCGGTTGCGGCAGCCAATAGGCTCTCTGATTTCCTTCGCTCCGCAGAAGGAATGGAAGACTAAGACACCGCAGCCATCGCGCGCCGGTAATACTCCTCCGTCGAGTCAATGACCTTCTCCACGGGAACGGAGAAACTGGCGCTCATGTTGTGCGCGCACGAATGTCGCTGAGGCACTCAGGACGGCCAAGTGACACGCCCACGAGCGTTTCAATCATGTCCTCGTCGCTGTCAAGACTCCACCCATTCACGCCGTCCTCAACCAGCTCAGCAAGCCCCTGATGCTAGAACGCGTCATCACCGCAAGTCCAGGATGCCAAGGCTTCGCGTCCCGCGATCGAGGCAGATTCTTTGATCGAGGGGGCAAGGAAAATATCCGCTCGCGAATACAGGTCCTGTAGTTGACCGGCGCTCATACGTCCGGGAAGAAAAACCCACTCCCCTAGGTCATAGCTTGTCAACCTTGCGCACGGTGGCATTTGAAAGCGGTCCTCACCCGCGATGACCGCACGCAAGGGGAAAACGGAAGCGTCGCCTCGGCGATAGTAGGAATTCCAGCGGCGAGAGGTCTCTGCGAGGATATCGATGAGCGCATCCACGCGCTTTCGAGGCGCAAAGCGGGTTGCCGTGACAGCAAGGATTCCCTCGTGCAGGCAGGGTGCGACGCTGCCATGGAGCCAGATCAACGCCTGTTATGCAAAGTACCGATCTGGAACGCCCTCCCCATGACCGCTCGAATCTGATCACTGACAGAGCTGTGAAACACCCGTCCAGATGATCGGAGCCCTATTAAGGCCCGTTCTGCGTGCGATGGCAGTAAAGCTCGGAATTGTCAGGCGCGGATCCCACAGAGAGTGCACGGTGACGACCTGGGGGATCCCAGAATTTTTGAGGCGCAGCACAAAGGGATTGACGACCGGCGGGAGTTCACTATGGTAGTGGACGACATCAGGGGCGAAAAACGCGTAGATGAAGTCACGGAAGCGCCGAGGCGCCTTCGGATCAACGGGAGCGCCATGGGTTCGACCATGTCGAGCGCAAAACCGTATAGGGCAAGGCTCGACCTGCTCACCTTCAGGCGTGCAGGTGAGAACAACGATTTCGTGGCCTCGGGCGTGGAGGTGGTCAGCAAGGGCACCCACCTTCGTTTCAATTCCACCCATGGTGGGACGGAAAGTATCGGAGACCAAAATAATGCGCATGGTGTCATCTCTCATGCTTGACGGGCAGCACTTGGGTAGCAATCTTTGGATAACAAAAAAGCAGGGCCGAAGCCCTGCGAAGAGTTGTACCCCCAACCGGATTTGAACCGGTGTTAACGCCGTGAGAGGGCGTCGTCCTAGGCCGCTAGACGATGGGGGCGGCGCGCCACAACGTGCGCTGTTCTTTCACACAACAAAGCGTGGAAAAGAATCGTACCCCCAACCGGATTTGAACCGGTGTTAACGCCGTGAGAGGGCGTCGTCCTAGGCCGCTAGACGATGGGGGCCTTCTCGCAAATTTCTTTGCGATGGCTGGGGTACCAGGACTCGAACCCAGACTAAATGAACCAGAATCACTCAGCTGCTGCCAGTACACCCATGGCGCAATCCGTTCGGTCAGACCGGAAGCGGCGACAAGAGAAAAGAATAATGAACTGCGCTCTACTTGCCAAATCGCAGGAACGTGGCACTGATCATAGTGCGCATCATAGAAGAACCGCAGGAAGCGAGTCCCCACCGAGCACTCAGGCTCCAGCTCCATCCCACTTCCTGCGGCCGATTATGGTGCTGGCGCGCGGCGTCAGCCATCTCAGGTGGTGACCAGTTTAGCCTAGTCGGTTGCGCAATGAATGCAGACGATTGAGGACACCTCAGTCGCCCCAAGATTTCCATGGATTCAAACAGCGTGGGACACCCTGGCGTCCCGTCACTGCCACACGAATCGGACCAAAAGCAATGCGCGGCTTGATATCCATGCCCTTTCAACGATGAGCTCGCGTAACGCGTGCTCAAGAGCTTCAGTTTCGAGGACCGTCGCAGTTTTCGATCGAAGGGATCGTTGTCAGTCCAAAACCTCAGAGCATTCTCCTTGAGCTTGATACGGACTTCTCATCCAGCTCAAGCGCATCATCCTCAGTAAAGAGAAGCCCAGCATTCCCGGGAGCTCACCCCAGCAGCTGAATACGCGTCTGAATGAGCGGAGAGGCGTGCTGCATAATCTTCTGTTCATCAGCGGTCAGCTCGTCGTAGGAATCAGCCGACACCAAACCGTCGCGGTGAAGGAAGGGGACGATGCGGCCTCGAAATCATCCGCTCAAGCAGGCGGATATGCTCAGCATTGATCGCAATGCACTTCTTGGGGTCGAATGCGGGATTCGGGTTCACGTCGGAAATATCGAAGGCCGCGGCCATCTCTTCCATCGAGAAGACATCGTTATCGGGGCTGATCGACCATCCCAGCAGTGCGAGGTAGTTGTTCAGGCCCTCGGGGATCATTCCAGCTTCGCGATGCAGGAGCAGGTTCGATTTCAGGGTCGGCGCTTGAGAGCTTGCTTGCTGCTTCGCCCATCACGTAGGGCAGGTGGCCCGGAGCGAGGCACAGAACTTGGCAATACCCAGCTCTTCCAGCGCTCGGTAGAGGACGATCTGACGAGGCGTCGAAGAGAGCAGGTCTTCACCACGCAGAGACGTGCGTGACTGGCATGAGCGCGTCATCACACAGGTTGACCAGCGTGTACAGCGGGTGACCATTGGCGCGGACAATGACGTAGTCCGGAACCGAACCGGGCTTGAAGGTGATCTCGCCGCGAATCAGGTCGGTGAAGGTAATGTCTTCATCGGGCATGCAGCGTAGGCGCAGAACCGGCGCTTGCGTCCTCGGCGCGGTAGGCGGCAATCTGTTCTTCGGTCAGATCGCGATCAAAGCCGTCGTAGCCAAGCTTGGGATCCTCACCCTTTGCGATGTGGCGAGCTTCGACCTCTTCGGGAGTCGAGTAGGACTCGTAGGCATAGCCGGCTTCGAGGAGCTTTGCCGCGACATCACGGTAGATGTCCATGCGCTCGCTCTGGCGGTACGGCGGGTGCGGGCCTCATCGACACCCTTCATCCCAATCCAGGCCCAGCCAACGCAGCGAATCAAGAATCTGATCGAAAGATTCCTGGGAATCGCGAGCAGCATCGGTGTCTTCAATACGGAAGACGAAGGTGCCTCCGGTGTGGCGCGCGTATGCCCAGTTGAAGAGGCAGGTGCGGACCATTCCCACGTGGGGGTTCCAGTTGGCGAGAGGGCAGAATCGGACGCGAACATCGGCGCCACTTGCGGTAGTCACACTCATAATTTCTAAGTTTAGCTCCCAGAATTTTGCCCTCGTGCACATTCTTCCGACCGGCGAGGCTGGTGGCGGGATAGGTGCATCACTTTCCTTTGGGCGCCAAGGCATTCCGAATATAGAATCTCAGTTATACAATGGGAGCCAGTTTCACATTCCCGGCCCTCGTCTGGAGGCCTCCCTCGAACGATCGTGAAAGAAGCTGTCGCATGGAATTTCGTAGCGCTGAAGAGCTATGTCGCATCGGCTCATTGGAAAGTGGACTGGCATTAAGCCCGCCGATGGCAGGGATGTTTTTGGCGCATGGGTTTTGCTGAAATGGATTTCGGCACTGCTCTGCGTGTTGAGAAGGTCATGGTTTCACGATTCAGGACGGACTTTTGGGCTCACAACCCTACGTGGCTCGCCCCCGAAGTTTCCGAGGCGACCGCCGCTTTCCAGAAGAAGCGTTTTGCTGGGATCTGATCCGAAAAGCGGTGAGGGTCGCTCCTGCGGTTCTTCCAGCCTTGGAGGCGATGATTCAGTACCTGGTTCGCCCAGGATCCCCGGTCATTGTCCCGACTCCCGCTTACATGCCTTTCTTGGACGATCCCACCCGCGCTGGGGCCACTCCGTCATCGAAGTTCCTTCCTCCATGGCGCGATGCCTACCTCGGCGGGTGGACGCTGGATCTTGATGGAATTAAGGCAGGGCCTCGAGGCCGGCGCTGGCTTGGTCATCTTGTGCAGTCCGTGGAACCCGGTGGGGGCACGCGTCCCTCACCGAGGCGAGAAATGCGAGCTTTTGCTAAGAGCTCGTGTCGCGCTCACGACGCGCTGGTCTTTCTCTGACGAGATCCACTCCCCTTGGTTTTGGGTAGTCGCGATTGTCTCTTATGCGCGGATGGGCTGCAGAGTTTGCTTCCATACAATTACCGCAACCGCGGCGACGAAGGGCTGAATATTGCGGGTTTGCCCAATGCGCAGGTCATCATTCCAGATGAGGGACTTCGCGAGCGCTGGGACAGCATCTGTCAAGAGAACTCCCCATTCCATCGTCGACGATTGGTGCCTTGGGTTCGATCGAGGCCTACACGAACGGCGACGAGTGGCAGCGTGAGATTTTCGAGGTCATCGAAGGCAATATCCGCACCGTTACTGAGGCGCTGGCACCCACCGAGATCGACTTCCGTCCTCCGCAGGCAACGTACCTGACATGGTGGGGATTCGAGGCCTATCCACAGTTTGGGGACTCCCCGCGAGTGCTGTTTTAGCGCGCGCATATTGCGGTTAATGCGGGATCACGCTGGGCGCGGATTACTCAAAGTGGGCACGAATGAACCTCGCGTGCCCGCCGAAGGTGGCCGAAGAGATGCTTTCGCGGGTTTTGGACGTTCTTTAGTCCTTCACTCCGCAGCCAGCGCAGCCTCGATTCCGGCAACGACCGTGCTGTGGATGCCTTTCGCGCGGCATCCATAACGTCCTGCGGCTCGGTTTGCACCTGGGCGAAGACAGGTCTGGAGACAACAGACATACCTGCGACACGGACTCCAAGTGCGTGGGCGGTTATTGCCTCAGAACGGTCGACATCCCAGCACAGTCAGCGCCCAATTGCGCTCAAGGCTCGGCTTTCTGCACCTGTTTGGTACTCAGGCCCACGAAGGAGAGGCGTAGGTTCCTCTCGACCGCAGTAAAGCTCACGCATCCTCTTGCTCATCTCACGGTCCCAAACCTGTGAGATCATCGACGAACAGAGGCCCGTCAAAATGGCGAGGAAACCGCGAGATTCATGCTGGTCCGCAATAACCATGACGATCACCCAGCGACCAGTCGCGCAGGCAGCCATTTGCATTAGTCACAATTGCGTTCAATACCCGCACGCAGCCGCACGGATCAGTGCGTGACAGCAAGAGGCCCGTGTCCCTCATACAGATGAGTTCGTCCGGTTGCGACCACAACGGGCCGCATTCGCGCATGTAGACACGAAGTTCATTGTGGTGCCCATCCGCAACCGGGGTGCTGCACACCGGAAGTGAGCCCAGAGGCTGCGAGGCCGCTGGTACTCCCCACCGCTCGTTAAGAGCGTCTCGCTAAGCCCGATCCCAAGACGACCAATGCGGAAGGGACTCCCCGCAAAGGGCGCGAATCTCTCTCCGCGGCGGCAGTGGCCTCGGGGTCGAAAAGAACTGAAGAAAACGGGGATCAGCTGTCGAAAGCACACCTTCCTCAACTTTTTAGCCGAGCGTGGGAAGGCGTGGCTTGCGCACGAACGCGACGCGCACTGGTCAGCCAATATCCGCAGAAGCCTCACGAGAAGGGCAAGAAGGATCAATGTTGGAACCAGCCCAATCTCCCTCTCGGCCTCCGGGAGTGGCCAAGGAGATAAGCCCTGCCACGCAAGCCACGTGGCGTTCGCATTGACGACGAAGCCCCAGCCAACGAAGGAACCCACAGCCAGCGTGGCGATAGTTTCCCCAGTTAACGGAACCATAGCGTCCCCGTTGAGTGAAGAGGTGAGGGCTCGTCGTAGTCCTGGTGGCGGAGCGCGATGTCGCGTTACGACGCCACCCCAGGTCGCGATGCAACAACGCCAAGGGGTTGTCAGGAAGGCGGTGAAAGGAGTGAGGAAAGAATCGGCGAAGAAAACAACGACGATCGTTCCGATGGTCGCTGATGGTGCCGTCGATTGCGGTGGCTACGGGGCGGTCACCGACGCCAGTTGCCAACAACGAGAGCCCAGAAGAATAGATATCCATAACAATTCCACCAACAAGGCCAAGGATTGCAACGATCGCAAAGGGGATGAGGAACCAGGTCGGAAGAATTTGTTGTCAGCGCGCCGATCGGGTCGTTGCCGATGGCTTCAGAGAGGGTGTCATAGTTGGATCCAACCAGCAGCACACGAAGATCACCAAAATAATGACGGGCAGCGCGGCACCTGCGGTCGTCCAGCCGACGACACCGGCGGTTGAGGCCTTTGCGAGGAAGGTAGCGCGAATAGTCCGCTGCTGCGTTAATCCATCCAAAACCAAAACCAACCATGAGTATGCACATTGCCCCTAGAGCATTGCGAAGCAGCGGGACGCGCAGAAAGGACCGCGAGTTGATTGTCGAGGCCGAGAGCAGAAGGTAGACGATCGTAAGGGATTGCCGTCGCCCAGGTGATCCACGTTTGGACCTTCACTGATCGCTTCAAACCCGAGGATGCCCGCTCCTGCTGCAAGGACAACCACGACGACCAAGGCGATGATCTGCGCAAGCAGGTGGTTGCTGAAACCAAGCGCCCCCATGACGGTCGCAGTTGCCTGAACCGCCATGATGGCCAGGAAGGTCTCCCACCCAACAGTGAGGATCCACGAGATTGCTGTGGAGATACGGTTTCCGTTATATCCGAATGCCGCGCGAGAGAGCACGAGGGTCGGTGCAGAACCTCGCTTACCAGCGATAGCGATCAGTCCGCACAGAAGGAAATGAGAGTGCAACGCCAACAACGCTGACAAAGAATCGCCTGCGTGAGCGAAAGACCAAAACCCGAGCACCCACGAACCCCAGGAAATGCCGAGGACAGAGATGTTAGCGGCAAACCATGGCATGAATAAGGACGATGGCGTGCCTTTTCTTTCGGATTCGGGGATCACGTCAAGACCGGCCATCTCGATGTTTAGACCAGACGAAACCTGAGTGGTCTCACTCATGAACAATGCTCCTCTGCATTCTGTGTTACTCGCAGTTCATGGGCTCTCAATCCACACTATGAACTATAGGAAAGTAAGCAGACGAAGGGCAGATGCTCACGAAACTGATCCCGAGGATTGCCCACACCTTCACAGGAAGAGATGCTGCGTTGGCGTGAGAGAAACGCTCACTAAAAATCCAACGGGCACCTCACACGCAGAAAACTAGAGCCCAACAATCAAAAGGTCCTACTCCTCCTCAGGCGTCCACCAAGATCAACCCACTGACCAGGAGCGGACCAGCATCCGGACGCAAAATAACACTCCAACACGTCTAGAGGCAGAATACTGACAACATAAGAAAGGGCAGCTAGCAAATGATTGATGGGTTCTACAGGATAATATGCACTGCTGTTATTCTGAACTACCCCAATAGTCATGCCGCAGACGCAGATCGCGCTCTAACTAAAATCCACCCTCTCTTGCGGACGCAAACCATACAAAAGACAGTGGCAAACTAACCTAGTTTTTGCGAATAGGGTTCCCATAGTTCTGCACAAGGCAGTGCTCCATCACATGCAAACTACTCGACTGAAAAACCGGAGCACCGATATCGCCGCGCTCATACCGGTAATACGCAAACAAACCCTCCTTGCAATGCACTACCTCCGGTTCAGAGACCGCATCCGTGGAAAGAACTCCAAGAAACCATCCTTCCCCAGATCACCCACCACGTCATATCCCCCAGACTTCATGCATCACTCGACCAAGACGCTCGCTAAAACCCAACAGGCACCTCCACGCTTAGAAAAACTAGAACCCAACAATCAAAAAGGTCTCTACTCTCCTCAGGCGTCCACCACGATCAACCCACTGACTCAAGAGCGGACCAGCATCCGGGCGTAGGTAGCACTCCAACACATCCAAAGGCGAATACTCAACAACATACGACAGGCATGAGAGCAACCCTGACTCCCATACGTTTTTACACGAATAGAAAACCCACTCTCAGAGCGAATACCTAAATAACCAGGTTGCCTCCCATCCCCAACCGGCACAAGGGACCAACCAACGCGAGGCACTGAGCATTCGTCCAGCGTAAGTAGCTTTATGTCCGACCAGATCCGGAAGCGCTTCCCGAAATGCAAGGTCAAACAGTGCTCCATCACATGCAAACTACTCGATTTAAAAAGAAGCTCCGCCACGTGACGCACGCTCATATGTGGTAAACGAATACACACCGTCCCGATACTCAAGCTCCTCAGTACCAAACGTCACCGTCGAAGGGGGAAAACGCACCAGCCCAGGTTCGCCGAGCTGTCCCATACTTCATTCCTCAACGTCGCCTCAGACGCCTGGAGAATCAGCCTCGCTAAAGTCCAACAGGCACCCTCCACGCCTTTAAAACGCCAGATTCAATCAGTTCTGATATTTTCTGGGTCAGCCGGTTTGATCAAGGACCACAGCTGGCGTGCCCACCGCACTCGCTTTCCCACGATGCAGCAATCCCGTGCTCAATCTGCCAGCCCTCAGGCATATGACCGGTAAACACATACCGATAGTAGGGTTCATACACCGAAGCAGGTGCAAGCCCCCGCTGCAAACCACGCCCCCACAATGTCAAGATTTAAGAGAAGGTCCAGAAAGACTTCACAAGACGAAAGCAGCCGGATGAACTCAACACGCCCACCCGGCTGCCTCGGCCTCGAAAAATCAAACAACTAACTACGACGAACCCAGTTCCGCAGAATTCCCACCATCTTCAGACATATACGCATCCAGCAAAGCGTTGCAGAATCAAGAGGTCGCAATATGCGCAAACGCAGTGAGTTCTCGATGGGTGGGGAACACTGTACGGACGGTCAAAGGCAGGACTTTTCCATCCAGCTCAAGCCCTCCAACCCACGGAAAGAACTGCGAATACACATAAGGATGAGCAACGGGATCAGAATCAACCTGCGGAATGATGATCGGATCCCAACCTAGATAACTACGTGCGAACTCGCCCACGTGGATAATCGCGCCCTTCGCCGTCCAATCCTCGAAGGGCGAAGCAACGAAAGTCGAGCGATCCTCCCAACGCTCACTGGGACCATACTTGTACAGCAAAGTGCCCTGATCATCGTGTTCGGTCCACAAATTATGCCAGTAAATACCGCTATCCCACGTCAGTGCGATACCAGTGCCGCGATTCATCCAGAAAGCGCCAGAAGATTTAGCGAATTCAATCAGTTGACTGGTAGTACTCATGACAGAGACCGTCCCTTCAAGATACCCAGTTCAACGCACTCAGCGACCGTAAGAAGCTCGCCACCGTAGATAAAACGTACCTCCCGCGCGCCGCCTTTCGCACCGAAGTTCGGTGCAGTCACTCCGGTCACGATCAACGCATATACGGGAAGCTTCGCAATCGTGTACGCGTAGTACGGGGAGTGGACATCGGTGATTGCCAGGCAGCGCTGCTGGAAAGAATAGGGCTTACCATTCGGGTCGACCTGCCACACGCGCGAAAGATAGGGGTAGCCGATCATATCGACCATGTCGCCGTACTTAGAGGTGTAGGCCTCCAAGCTGGTGAACTGCTCAATGCTGGAACGCAGCAGTGAAGAACTCACCTCTTCACTGTCCATCAACCAACGCCATGACCCCTGCGGTTCCTTAGGCTCTGGTGTCGTTGAATCCATGTATTTCACCTTTCCGCGAGCTATTCCCCATCATATGCCACGAAACAGGTCATCCTGCGGGCTTCAAAAGCCACTGCGATAAAAGCGGCGCAGCATCCTCACGCAAGTAACAGTCCAACACGTCGAGCGGCGAATACTCAACCACGTGAGAAAGACCTGCAAGCAGGCGAAAATCGCCTCGTTTTCGCACGGATAGAAGGTCCCGTCGTCTGAGCGAATCCCCAGGTAATCATGTCGAAGCGAAGAACCCGTGTGATCCATTGTCCACCCCTGAACGGATCGAAGCAGTGTCTCCCAGTGTCAATTTGGGAAAACCGTATCGACTGCGCAGAGGATTTCCATAGTACTGAAGTAGACAGTGGTCGAAAACGTTCCGATTAGTCGTCTGGAACAGGGCAGCACCTCTGGAGCTACGCTCGCAGTAGTAGAAGGAATAGACACCTCTTGGTAATCGGCCTCTTCGTGGGGAGCAGAAAACGCCTCGCATTGAAGACAAGCTCGCCGGCAGCGGCGAAGCTCCCCGTGACCTTCATACCCCAGGCATCATAAAGCACCTCAGTGAGGCGATCAGCAAAGTCCATTAGGCACCTCCTCAGGAATCTTTGTCTTCACCGAAACGTAGCGTCTTTTGAATCCGCTCAAACCCGACAAAGCTGCCATGCTTTTACGCTACATCCACAGAGCGACTTTCACCAAATTTCAACAGATTTGACGTCACAATGTGGTCATCAGAAACCTTGGGGTGGCCGTGTTAAGCGGCCACCCCAAAAGAAAAACTACGAGTAGAAATAATTGCTACATCGCCAAGTTTGTCAGCGATCCAATGCCCTCAATCTCAACTTCAACGCGTTCACCGGAATTCAGGCGAGCTCCGGCAGGAGTGCCCGTTAGGATCACGTCACCGGGCAGTAGAGTGAAAATTCCCGACACATAGGACACGATCTGAGCGATTGAATATCCCATTTGCGAGGTGCTTCCACTCCCCCGTTCTTCCCTCGTTAATGCGCAGCGTGATCTGGGCGTTATCAGGGTCGAAAGAAGAACCGACCGTGATCCATGGCCCAAGCGGGCACGCGGTATCCCAGCTCTTAGCGCGACCGAGCGCGCCGCCGTCCTCGCGTGCAGCATCCGCCGCGGTCAGGTCGTTCGCACAGGTATAGCCCAGCACCACCGAGGGCGCATCCTCAACGCTCACATCCTGGCTAGGGTTTTAATGACCACCGCAAGCTCGGCCTCGTAAAAACTTCCTGGCCCCAGGAAGAAAGACGATCGGGTCATCGGGGCCGATCACCGTAGTGTTCCTGGGCTTCAAGAAAACGCTGGACGCGCAGGGGATCGCTCGAAGCGCACCCTGAGCCGGGTAATTCCCGCCCAGCCAATAACCTTGGAACGAGGAATAACAGGCGAGAGAAGTCGCACTCGTCCAGCTCGAAAAATCTGGGCCCGAGGGCTCAACGGCGAAAAGAGCGGGTCACCCTTCAAGCCAACGATTCGAGTCGATTCATCCTCTAAAGCTCCGTAGTAAATCGAGCTCCTTGAGAAAACGAGCGATACGCATGACGACCTCCTTCGTGTCGCAAGTAGCCTATCGCGAAGTAGGCTCCCCATCCCACACATCGCCGGGAAGGTCGCCAGGAAGGAGCGGATTGTCCTTCGCGACGAACACCGGATCGGCAATGCCGCGCTTGCGCTGGGACTCGTAATCGCGGAGCGCACCCAAACCCCAGGGGGCAAGGACAATCAAGGCAACCAGGTTCGTCACGGTCATGATGGCTATTGCAATATCAACCGCGTTCCAGACCAGATCAAGGGGTGGTCAGCGCGCCGATGACGACCGAGGCCACGGAGATGATGCGTACCGCCCAGGTTGCAGCTCTTGGACCTGACAACGAAAGACAGGTTGATCTCGGAGTAGACGTAAGCCGCAATGACGGAGGAGTAGGCAAGAACGAAGATCAGGATCGACATGGGCATGATGGTCCACTGTCCCAGTTGATCGGCAACAGCAAGGGTTGTCAGGTTCGCCGGACTTTGCCTCGGGTTTGGACCCAAACCTTCTCGCCGGCAATCAAGATGACGAAAGCGGTTGCAGTACACACGATGATCGTGTCAACGAAAACGCCCAGAGACTGGATGAGACCTGGCGAACGGGTGCGATACGGTCGCGGTTGTTGCAGCGTTGGGAGCGGTACCCTCGACCGGCCTCGCTCTCGAGAAGAGGCCGCGCTTCGTACCGTTGATGACCGCGGCGAGGATTCCACCACCCAAGCCCGCGAGGGTCGGTTGCGGGAGCGAAAAGCTGCGGCGAAGATCTCGACCGATGACAGCGCCGAACTTAGGCAGGTTCATTACGCAAATCACCGCAACCATGATGACGTAGACGGTGGCCATGATCGGCGCCATCCACTCGGTCACGCGAGCGACGGTCTTAATTCCGCCGAAGATCACCATTGCGGAGAATACAAAGAGAAGCGCAGCGATGACCAGGTGTGCGCTGGACAGGCCTCCCAATCCCGCGATCGGTTCACGGGCCGAGGGGCTCAAAGCGGAGAGGAGGGTCGAAGCGATGGCGTTGGATTGCACCGACGTAATAACGAATGCGCAGGTCACAACGGTGATGATGGCGAAAATGCTGGCCAGAATCTTGTTCTTCATACCGCGGGCAATGTAGTACGCGGGACCGCCGCGGAAGGTTCCGTCAGCGGAGCGAACCTTGAAGACCTGGGCAAGCGTGGCTCGAAGAAGGCGGTCGCCATGCCGACGATGGCAACGACCCACATCCAGAGAGATTGCACCCGGCCACCCACGAGAAGAGCAACGGCCACGCCGAAAACGTTACCGACACCCACGCGCGCGGCCAGAGAGATCGTGAAGGCTTGAAGGAAGAAATTCGCCCTTGCGCTGCTGCGGAGCCGGAGATCGATCGGATCATCTCGGGAATTGGCGAATTTGTACGAACCGCGAGCGCAAAGTCAAGTACACAGACCGGTTCCGATGAGGATCCCACACTGTGATGCAGGGTAGATCCAGTCAGCAATGTTTTTGATGGACTGTGCGAGGTCTCGCCATCTGTTTCTCCAATACGTACGAGGCCGTGGTGCGCGGGCGCGCCAGTGCGCGGTGGCCGATCGGGTGGTGTGTGCCCAGCAGTTTACAGGTCTTTGACGCATTTTCTTTGAACGCGGCCGAAAACTGGACGCAAAATGAGGGGACGTCTGGGAAGATAGAAGCCATGAGCGCGCCACTGAATGAACCTCGATGATCTGGAAGATCGCGGTACTGACCGACGACGATGCCCTGTAGTGAGGCATTTTCATCGTGGGCATCATCAACGGGGCGTCCCCTGTACCGTCACCAAGATGAGTCTTTAATTGAGATTTTGTCGGGAAACCACGTCATCGCGGCAACGCCCACAGGCTCGGGCAAGTCAATCGATTGCTTTGGCTGCGCATTTTGTGTCCATGGCGCATGGTGGGCGCTCGTATTACACCGCACCGCTGAAGGCGCTGGTGTCAGAGAAGTTCGATTTAGTGGCGCTTTTGGCGCTGAAAACGGTATGCGGTGACGGGCGATGTCTCATTGAACGCAGACGCCCGATCATTTGCTGCACCGCGGAAATTCTGGCGAATCAGTCCTTGCGTGAGGGATCGACTCTAGACGCGGACATGACCGTCATGGACGAGTTCCATTTATGCCGATCCTCAGCGAGGCTGGGCATGGCAGGTTCCACTCTTGAACTCACGCGCCCGCAGTTCATTGCAATGAGCGCGACGCTTTGGTGATACGACTGTTTTTCGCAAGCGATGGACGGATCGCACGGGACGGCCGACGGTGGAAATTACCGATGCGCAGCGTCCTGTTCCTTGAATATCGACTATGTTGTTGACACTCTTCAGGACACGGTCGAGCGCCTCTTTCAGAGGGACGTCACCCTGATCTACATCGTTCACTTCTCCCAAAAAGATGCGGTTGATACGGCCGCTGCTCTGAGTGATCGCAAGCTCATTTCTCCTGAAATTCGTTCTCAGATTTCGCGTGAGATTTCGACTGTGTCCTTTACAAAGGGCTTTGGGCAGACTCTGCGGCCTTCTTACCACGGGATTGGGGTTCACCACGCGGGAATGCTGCTCAGGTATCGCCGACTTGTCGAGCGCTTTGACCCAGCAGGGTTTGCCCCGGTTATCTGCGTGAACTGACGACTCTTGGAGTCGGTATCAATGTCCCCATCCGCACGGTTTTGCTCACTTCCTTGGTGAAGTTTGATGGAAGCCAAGATGCGTCATCTGCGTTCGCGTGAGTTCCACCAGATTGCTGGACGCGCGGGGCGCGCTGGTTTCGATACCGTTGGTTTTGTCCGAGTTCTGGCCCCCGAGCACGAAGTAGAGGCGGCCCGCGAGCGCGCCCGTTTAACGGCTGCTCAGGAGGCGGCTCCGTGATGAACGCGAGGCGAAGAAGGCTAAGAAGAAGGCATCCAAGAAGCGCAGTGGTCCCAAGGAGGGCCAGATCACCTGGTCGCGTTCGACTTTTGAGCGTCTGCGCGATGCTGCCCCTGAAGCATTGCAGTCTCACTTCGAGATGACTCACGCGACAGTTCTGAACGTGTTGGGCGGAGCGGCCGATGCTGGCTGCGATCCTGCAGAACATCTCGTTGATTTGGCATTGCACAACGATGACCAGCCGCTTCCTGCAAATCCGCATATCCGTCATCTTGCGGCTATTTATACTTCTTCCAAGCCGGGGTTGTCGAGCATCTATCCAGTGCCCGGGCTCAGGAGTTGGGTGTCTCTAGATTGCAGTTGGTTGCGGATCTTCCGGATGATTTTGCGCTCAATCAGCCGCTTTCTCCCTTCGCTTTGGCTGCTTTCGAGCTTCTTGATCCGGATTCGCCGACCTTGCCCTTGACGTGATTTCCATTGTCGAGGCCGTGCTTGAGGATCCCTGACCCCTGCTGTATGCACAGGAAAACCAGGCGAAAGCTGCGGCCGTTGCGTCCATGAAGGCTCAGGGGATGGAGTACGACGAGCGCATGGCTGCTCTAGAGGAGATCTCGTGGCCTAAGCCTTTGGAAGAACTCCTATCCCCGCTTTTAGTGTCTATGCGCGTTCAAACCCGTGGGTGGGAGATCTGAACTCTCTCCCAAGTCGGTCATCCGCGAAATGATTGAAAACGCTGCATGACCTTTACTCGAGCTCATTTCCCGTTACGACGTGGGGCGCCCAGAGGGCGTCATTTTTGCGCTATCTCAGTGATGCTCTCATCGAATGATGCGTCAAGTGATCCCAGAAGAAATCACGACCGAGGAACTTGAGTCCGGCTGATTTCGTGGTTGGCTGATCTGATCCGCAGTGTTGATTTTCTCTCTGATGAGTGGGAAGCTAATGATGAACGGAAGGAATCTGGTCGAGGCTCGAAGAGGTTTTTCCACCGTTGACTTGAGCGCGCATTTGGAGCCGATGAGTCCGGAGTTATTGCTTTTCACGGCAAATCGTCATGCTTTCCGCAATGCCGTACGCCGGGCGCTCTTTTAATTTTGTTGAGTTGATGAGTCGATGATGTCGATGGGCTTGAGCGAGCAAGCGCGCAGGCCGCAGATAGTGATGGGCTCTTTGCTGAGGCTGCGCCGTGGACCGGCGATGATTGGGATCATGCGCTGGAACGCTACTGGGCTGAACACGATTGATCGACATCAATCAGGGCGCGCGTTCCCAAGCGCTGGTGCCTTGAAGAACAGATCAGCGGCGAAGACATCTTGGCCTGATGCCCTTCTCCGCCAGGGATAACACCAATCAGCGCAGTCGCTTTGAGGCCTCGCACGGACTGTCGATGAGGTTCCCGCTGGTTCGGTCTGGTTGGCGACTCAGACCATCACGGATCCTGAAGGCAATATGGACTGGCGTATTGCCGCCCTCGTGGACTTGGCTGCCTCTGACAAGGAAAAGCGGGCGGTTCTGACAGTGCTCACGGTCGACGCGCGGTAGGGGTTCCCCCACCCGGCAAGGTGTCGCCCTCGTGAAGTCAAATAAATACTTTCCACGCGACCATCCCCAAGGAATTCGAGGATCTCATCCGATAGTTCTTTCTCGCCTTCCCATAGACGAAGAGAAAGCACCAGGTTGATCAGCAAACCGTGAGAAAGAAAGAGCCGGGCCTGGGCTGAATCCATTCCGCCTTCATCCCGAAGCAGACGGTACACGCGAGCAAAACTCTCGCGGGCGAGCTGGCCAAAACGCGGGTCGGATCCCATCATGAAGAGACGTACGATCATCATGAATGTGTCGCGGTCCCTCACGATCTCCGCGTACATATCCCCTAGCGCTTGTCGGCGTTCAAATTCGCTTGCATCCGGCGACACCGGGGCTTCGACGAAGCGTTGGCACAGCTGTTCAACCACATGTGTAGCAGCCTCTTCAAAGAGCGTCTCCTTAGATCTGAAGAAACGCACGACGTATGCCTGACTGACACTTGCCTCACGCGCGATCGAGTCGGTCGTGGCCGCAGCGTAGCCGACCCGAGCGAACACGCGCACTGCAGCTTCTAGCATGAGCGCCTTGCGCTCATTCGCAGGCATACGCGTCGCAACCATGTCTCATCCTCTCAGTGCCACTGTTACATACAGTCTATCCGCGAGCGTAAGCACGAACCTTTTCGACGAATGCAGCGCGGTATGAGGGAGTATCCACGTCCTGCTCGATCCGGCCGAGCATTAGAGTTTTAGTGAGTCGAATCCCAACGAATCCCAGAATCATCTGCTTCCACCGCGAAATCGGACCTCCGAAGAGCCGGTAAATGAACGATGGCGCACGTGACGTGACGATTAGCGCTGCGGTCTTACCTTCCAGCAGTCCCTGGCTCTTAGCACCGATGTAACGGTACGCAAATCCGGGAGTGAGAGTGCGATCAAGGAAACCTTTGAAGAATTGCGGGCTCAGCTGACCACCAGATCGGGGAAACTGAACGACGATGATCCGCCCAAGCGATGTCCTCTTGGTATCGCATAGGTGCGTTTTCATCTTCCATGTGCTGGCGATATCCGTAGCGCAGAACAGGATCAAAATCCTCCGTCGCCAGATCGATCATACGCACGTCATGCCCAGCAACGCGCGCCTCATCGGCGTATGCGGAAGCAAGTTGATGAGAGTAGCTCTCAGCGTCTGACCGCCCTGAATAACGAGAATCTTCATCATTTTCCTCTTGTTGTAATCGGTTGATTACTACCATAGTGGTGGGCCTGTTCCGATGCAACATTAGGGGGTATAGACGGATTAAACGAGTATCTATGACGATACGCTCAGTGAGCACACAACAGCATTCTGCCTAGGATCTGGCAGGATCACGAGCGGGGATAAGTCTTAATCGACAGCCTTGACTACTACAAAGATCGCGACGCGTTCTCCCCCACAGGACGCTCGCCAATCTCCTGCTGAAGACGCAAGAGATAGCTGTCGGGATCCTGAACCAAGAACTGACGGACACCGATCTCAACATCACCTGCTCGATACCACTTCTTCAGGCTCAACAAAGATTGGCCACCCTGCGCTCATGATGCGCTGCAATACGGTATCCAAGTTCTCGACTTGTACTTCGAAGTTGATCCCGCGACCAAGCGGTCGTTCGAGGGAGCCGGTCGTCCACGTCCTCCCCTGGTTGATCTGGTCGAGCATCAGGTGCGCATTACCCAAGACGAGGTATCCAAACCCCTCTCGGGCCTCTCATAGCGGAGGGAAAACCGATCAGATCACACCAGAAATGCCGGGAGGCCTCGTAATCGGTGACGGAAAGTTCAGGAACAAGCCCGGGTTCACAGGTCATTTCTGCAGTCTATCAGGCAGCTCGGATACAGAAGTTGAACTCGGTCACGGCTGTCGGACAATTTCAATTCCCACGGTTTGCAGGGCGGTTACTGAAACAGGTCTGAGTGGGAACCTGTACGAATTGCTGTCACTACGCAAAGCTCAGGTTCGTCTAGGTAGATCAGCAACCAATCCGGTTGAATATGACACTCACGAAACCCCGCATAATCACCGCTCAGAAGGTGGTCACGGTGCTTAGGAGGCAAGTCTGCGCCTTCAAGGATCGCGTCGATGACCGCTTCAAGTTCCCCAATTGGAAGCCCCCGTTTACGGGCCCGCTTCAAATCCTTCTTGAACTGACTTGTCATCACAAGGGACCGTCGCCCTTGTTGAGACTCACTCGTCATCGACATCAGCGAACGCCTGCGATGCCGACACATAGCGACCAGCAGCGACACGTCCGGCAGCAATCTCGCGGGCTTCACGCATCGCAGCTTCAGTTTCGGCATTGAAACGAGGCTGGCGCAGTTCGAAGGGCAAACCACCTTCCATGATCGACTTGTGCAGAAACACGTTTACAGCGTCAGTGAGGTTCATCCCAAACTGGGCATACACCCGTTCAGCCTCTTCTTTCACGCTTGGGTCCACACGCATGTTGAGTGTTGCAGTCTTCATGACTCACCCCTTCGACAAATAGATGTACAGCATCGATCTTACAACGTCAGCACAACGCATGACACGTGATGCGGTTTGTCATTATAGAGATCTGCACGATTAGACAATCGTGCAATTTTAATTCCAAATAACGTTATTCGGAAGATCGTTAAGAGGAAGCAGAGCACAAACCCGGAAAGTTATGCTTGCGCTGCAAGGTCGACGAGCTCGGCACCAACGATTTCCGCTAGGTCAAGCGGGCTCAGCTCCACACTCACTCTGCGACCTCCCGACACCAGCATCGTTTCATGATCCAGACATGAGGAATCACAAAGATTCGATGTTTTGTCGTCTTGTCCCAGCGGGCTAATCCCGCCAACGACATAGCTCGTGCGAGCTGCGCGACGGCGGGGCTCAGCCATCGCAGCATTCTTCGCCCCGGCAGCTTTGGCAATGAGCTTTATTGACAGGTGCGCAAGCGAGGAACACACCCCACCACGAACTCCCCTGTTGGCTCAAGCTTGACCATCAAGGTCTTGAACGCAATTGCCGGATCGATCCCCAATTTCTCAACGGTTTCTTCACCGTAGGCACGCGCGGAAGGATCATGCTCGTACTCGTGAACAACGAAAGGAACCCCGGCCTCGTTTAATTCCTCAATTGCGGAGTGGGTCCCGAAGCGTGATCTTTAGAGTGTCCATGAGCCATACCCTCCAGTGTAAGTCCCACGCAGGCACTCTCTTGGCTTCAGTGACGAGAGCGGCCGGGCTGCTGGAAAATCAGCCCGGCCCTGAGTTTCACCACAAACAGCGGAGCGAGACTTTAGACGAAGGTCGCCTGCGGGTCATCGATCACCATCTTGCCAGGGCGAAGCAGGTGATCGGGATGAGCTTGAGATTGGCACCGCCGCGGGAATACCGATGATGCAGATGGCCTGGAAGAAAGCAGTGATGACACGTCCGATTGCCAGCCAGATACCGGCGATGAAGAACCAGATCAGGTTCATCAGAGCTGAACCGGCACCCGCCCGGGCATCGGGACAACTCGCTTACCGAAGCGGCCACAGCACGTAGGACGTCGATGCTGGGAACGAGGCGATACCCGCCGGGATCGTCACAATGAAAAATGCATGCGAGCAATCCGAAAAGATATAGTCCAAAAACAGTGCGAAACCGCCGAAAACCAGCCAACAATATTGAGCCAGAAGCGCATCTCTTTCCTTCCATCAACTTGTGTTCAACAAGTCTCGCACAGCCGTCCCTCACTCGCGCCTCGTTTTTTCCCCTGATTCTCCCTCGATTTCCCGAGTCGTGTGGCTACACTGAGAGTATGACTATTCCTTCAGCGATTGCCCAGGCCCTGACCGCGTCTGACCGCGCGCGCCGGCCTGCGGTCGCACCGATCGCGTGGACCTGGAACTCGCAGTGAAGACTCGCACCCTGAGGAATCGTCGCGAGGCTGCCCAGGCCCTGAGTGACCCAGGGTCAGCCAATCCTGTTGGGGCATAATCGCGTCCAGGAAGCCACGGCAACAGTCGAAGGATAAGGCAAGTGCCCGGAACACAGGTCCACTTGATTGGCCCGCTCCAATCGAACAAGATCAATCAGGCTCTTGGCCTGCGTCGACGCAATTGAATCGGGATTGATCCCATCCCACTTGTCCAAAAATCGATTCACGCCGACCGCGAACCCCCGTCTTCATTGGAAGTGAACATCTCTGGAGAAGAGACTCAAAACACGGCTGCAGCCCCACCGATGTCCCTGCTCTTATCGAGCCGTCTCCTCCTCGGCGCACCTGAGCTCTCTGCAGGCTTCATGACCGTCGGTCTCAACTCCTCTGCCGAAACAGATGTGCGCCGCGGATACGCCCAGCTGCGCCAGCTACGCGACCGCAGCGCCGAAGAGCTTAGCCTCCCCACAGACGCCCTTGAGCTGTCAGATGGGGATGAGTAATGACCCTGAATGGGGATTGCAGAAGGGGCAACAATCGTTCGAGTGGGAACCGCAGTTTTTGGGGCCCGGCGCTTAGCCGCGCGGAGATAGCGCCTTCCCAGCGATCCAATCGATCCCAACGATCGCGCCGAGGAATACCAGCGCCCCGCACAAGATTGCGACGATATTGACACATACCTGCTGGTAGCCCAAGACCGTCACATTGACGAAATCATAAGGGTACTGGGGACGAAGACACCACGAACCAGCGTGTAGATGATCCACGCAATCGAATAACCAGAGCCTTAAGGACGACTCCACTCGCTGACTCCTCCGCGCGGTCCGCACGCCAATGCAACGACGATCATCAAGAGTGGAACAACGACGTGCTGGAGCGGGTTTGTCAGGACAGACCAGCCGCTCAAAACCTCAGTTGGACGGATCAAGAAGTGATAAACAATGGCCGTCACTGTGATCATCATGAGCGCACATAAATGCAACGCGCGTCCCCATGAGCCAATCTCACTGCCTCGAAGTGCGATGAGTGTTGCGACAATGGCAACCAGAATATTCGACCACTCCGTGAAGTAAGACAGGCATTCAATCATTCTCTGGCCGAACCCGGCCCAGCCAAAGGGAGCTCCACCGAACATCCCAGGCCGGGCCACGGCCTCGCGAGAATACCCGTCGATAGCGGTAATGACCAAGGTGAGGACCACACCAAGCCACGCGGCGATTGCGACAAGCGCATAGCCCCAACGGCCAGCGGTCGCCAGAGTCATCTGCTTTCCTTCACTGGTCCTATGCCCAGTCGGGAAGAATACGCACGCCGCCCTTATCGGCAGACGCTGCAAGCATTCCGTAGACCTTCAAGGCATCAGAGACGTGACGCGAACGAGGCTTGGAAGGCTTCCACGGGGTGGCGCCCATCTCCGCGCGGCGGCGCTCAAGTTCCTCATCGCTGACATTCACACGAAGCAGACGCTTGTTGATCGTCGATCTCGATCTCATCGCCCGTGTGACCAAGCCGATCGCACTCGCCAGCAGCGGCCTCGGGAGAGATGCACCAACGAGATACCGGAGGTGCCGCCAGAGAAACGGCCATCGGTGATCAGCGCATACTCTTACCCAAGCCCAGTCCTTGAGGTACGAGGTCGGGTAGAGCATTTCCTGCATGCCCGGGCCACCCTTGGCGCCTTCGTAGGTGATGACGACGACGTCGCCCTCTTGAACCTTCTTACTCAGAATCGATTCAACAGCCTCTTCTTGAGACTCCACAACGAATGCACGGCCAACGAAGTGGAAGAGCGACTCGTCAATCACCCGCGCTCTTAATAACCGCGCCATTCTCGGCGATATTGCCGTAGAGAACTGCCAGACCGCCATCCTTCGTGTATGCGTGTTCGACATCGCGAATGCAGCCATTCTCGGAACCGTTTCCGCGACTCAAAGAGGTTCGCTGTTGAGAAAGCGTGGGTCGTGCGCACGCCACCGGGCGCTGCAAGGAGCGATGTTATTCGGCCAGTGGCGCTGCCACTGCGAATATCCCACGCACCCAGCCACTCCTCCAAGGAAGGAGCATGGACGGAGTGCACATCACGGTTCAGCAGGCCCGCGCGGTTAAGCTCGCCAAGCAGGGCGGGGATTCCACCAGCGCGGTGCACGTGCTCAATGTGGTAGGTCGTCGAGTTTCAAAATACCTTGCAGAGGCAGGACGCGGCGCGAAATCGCATCGATATCGTCCACAGTGAAATCAACCCCGGCCTCGTGAGCGATCGCAAGAATGTGAAGAACAGTGTTGGTGGAGCCGCCCATGGCAACGTCCAAGCTCATCGCGTTCTCGAAAGCGTGCTTGGTAGCGATCGAGCGCGGCAGAACCGAATCGTCATCGTTGTCGTAGTACGCGCGGCACATATCAACGATGCGGTGTCCTGCTTCCAAGAAGAGCTTCTTGCGCTCAACCTGCGTAGCCAAAGTCGTGCTGTTTCTGGGCAGCGCGAGGCCGATAGCCTGTTCAAGCAGTTCATCGAGTTTGCAGTGAACATGCCCAGCAGGATCCACAGGTCGGGCAAGCGTTGGCCTCAACCTGGGCAAGCTGGGTATCCGAAATCGAATTATCCACGGCCATGACCATTGCGTCGATCAGGTCGAGACGGTGCTCCACAACGCCTTCAATGGAGGCACCAGACCCATAGGCCACCGGAGACGAAGATCGTCGGGATATTCGCGCATGGCAGCGATGAGCATACCGGGAGTGATCTTGTCGCAGTTCGAGATACACACCACGCGCGTCCGCGCGGTGAGCGTTGACCATGTACTCGACCGAATCGGCAATCACCCGCGCGAAGGCAGCGCGAGAGCATGCCGTCGTGGCCCATAGCAATGCCATCATCAACGGCGATGGCATTGAATTCCTTCGCGACGCCGCCCGCCTCGCGGATTGCGCCGGCGACAAGCTCGCCCATGTCCTTGAGGTGGACGGCTGGAACGAACTGCGAAAGAGTTCGCGATCGCGATGATCGTCGTTGAAATCTCCGTCCCCATGCCGGTCGCGCCAGAGCGCACGTGCCCCGGCCATGTTGCGCCTTGAGTTGATGTTGCTGAACGCAAGGGGCTTACTCATCGTTTACCCCCAATGACACCCTTTTTGTAACTGTTTTCAACCCTAGTTCCGCACGCTAGTTCTCACCCAGATCAGGAAATGGACGAGGCCTCGCGGCACACTTTTTCGCCACGTGGCGCGGTTTTGCGGCGCTTACTAAGGCTTTGCGAGCTGTCCACTTTTTGACCGCCCACACGGTCAGAGCGATGCCGCCAGAGCAAAAACGATGTTGGTATCGCGAAATCCATTCTTCGACAAGCGCCCACTTCGCGCCGAGCGCATATCCAGCACCGATAAGGATCGAATTCCACACCGCAGAACCAATTGCCGTGTACACGGTGAAGGGCAGCAGTTTCATTCGTTCAATACCGGCCGGAATCGAAATCAAAGAGCGCACGACGGGGACGATGCGCCCCAGGAGAACTGCAAGCGGGCCTCGGCGCACAAACCATGCTTCCGCGCGCTTGATGTCGGACTCCTTAACAAAAGGAATCTTCGCGGCCAGGGAGTAGAAGCGCGCCCGGCCAAACCATGCACCCAAGGCATACAGGGCCAGCGCACCAGCCACTGATCCGAGCGTCGCTCACCATGATTGCGCTGATCAGCCCCATACTTCTCGAGGCCGCGCAAAGCCTGCGGAAGGCAGGATCACTTGCTGGGGATGGCGGAAGAGGTTCTCCGCAGCAACAGCAATAGCCTACGCCGGTGCACCAAGGGCACCAACAAGAGAACAACGCTTGGACAATAGGTTCAAGAAGATTACCCATGCCTGTAGCATCACGGCGCAAGGCATGGAAGAGTTTTCGCTCACCCTTTGTGGGCTGTAGAAACCCGATCACGGGCGGAGCACTGAACGAGCTCGCCTCGCCCGCGATACGCAAGTGGTGTTCCGCGGCAGAGATGAAGACGGCCTGCCTTGCTCCCAGCCGTGCACTCCCCCGCTTCGGTCGACAAACCCAGGCGGCCGCGGGTAACGAGAGCGATGCGCGGCCCTCACCCGGACACGCAAAGCGGTGAGTTCAGGGTGCAGGTCGGGCATAGTGAGTTCGAATTTTGCGCGGGAGCGAGGAAGCGATCCGAGTGCGGGCTGGGTGCTCGAGCGAGGCGAATCGGCGGGAGCGCTGAAAATTCAGCGATTTCCACCAATTGCGCGCTGTCGACATGCTTGTGGGTGAGGCCCGCGCGAATAACGTTATCCGAGGCCGCCATGACCTCAACGCCCAGGTCTTCGCTGGTAGGCGTGGATTTGACGCGGCGGAATGTAGGCCGCTCTCCTGCACGCAAAGACACGGGATTCATGAGAATGCCAGGATGATTCCCGCGTCACCGCCGTGCGCGGCCTCGAGTTCACACACCAGTTGGTCCGCACGAAGCGAAGGCGATTCTCCTGCTTCGAGGCGGCTCCGGCAGGCGGCGACAAATTCCTTCCACCAAGGGCGGAGTCACCAGAATCGATATCGAAGACCCACGAGGCTGAGGAACGGTGTCCCCGCGGACCGTGGAGAGGTTCAGGCGACGGCGGAGCACCCGGCCAGCTCCCTCATCCAGCCTCTTCGAGAGTCGCCGCGCCTTTCGAGGCAACTCTAAAAGCCAATGAGCGCGTCGAAATCGGTCAAGGCGTAGAGCATCTCGGGCTTGTGGTTCATGTCCCGGTAGGAGCGGTTCGGAGCCGCATGCTCGATTCCGAGGACTTTTTCGCGCAGGTAGCCTTCACGCGATTTTTGGTGGGATGAACCTGAAGAGAGAGTGTCTCATCGGGTGCGATGACCTTCATGAGGAAGGGCAGGTTGGTTCCGAAGGCGTAGAGGATGCCCGAGCCAAGGGCTTTTTTCGGATCCTGCGCGATGAGGTCACCCAGGGTTCGCCCATCGTTGATGAGCGTTGGGCCGTCGGGGTGATTGCCAAACCAGAGCTCCGAAACAGGCCTGGGACCGGGGGTTTCACCCAAGAATTCAGCGATTGCGCTCTGTGAGCCCCAATCGTCAAACTTGCGCCAGCCCTGCAGCTGTTCCATCTGGTCTCCTCAGCCTTCCATGACACCGAGGTCCGTGCGTCGTTGGAGAACAACGAGTGGACGACGTTTTTCCGAAACGCTCGGTATGTGTGAAAAGTTTAGCGTGTCCGCTCTTCGCGTTCAGCGAGAGCGCGTAACGCTCCACCCGATTCGTAGAGTTCATCCCAGGTTCCGCTCTCCACAATGCGGCCCGAATCCATCACGATGATGCGGTCGACATCGCGAATGGTGTCCAGGCGGTGTGCGACGACGATCAGGGTCTTTCACTGGTCCGCCTGCGAATCCCAGCCAGCACGCGTGCCTCGGTTTCGCGATCAACTTGGGAGGTGGCCTCGTCATGGATAGATGATGGGGGTTTCGCGCAGGAGGGCGCGGGCAAGGGCCAGCCGCTGGCGTTGCCCGCCGGAAATGCGTTCGCCCATTTCGCCGACCTTGGTGTCGATTCCTTCGCTTTCTGCGGCGATCCACTCGCTGAGGTCAACCGCTCCAGTGCGTCGTCAGTTCAGCGCCGCTTGCGTCGGGGCGTGCGAGCGAAGGTTCGCACGGATTGAATCGTTGAAGACGCGCAGCGCTGCGGGGCCAGGGTGACAACAGAACGATCGTGATCTTGCGTGTCTCACGCAGGTTCACTCCCCCGATGCTGATCGAACCGGAGTCCGGATCCCACACGCGAGCGAGCAGAGCAGCAAGCGTCGACTTACCCGAGCCCGATGCGCCGACGATTGCGGTTGTTGAGCCGGCCGGAATAGTGACAGTTACGTCGTGGAGGACTTGCGGAGATGCTCGTATTCCTCCATATCGTCGTGAAGTCTGAAGCGATAGTGACCTTTCGCAGGCGAAGCGACGTCGGAAATATGAAGATCACCGTGTCCGCCGATGAATGAGCGATTTCGCGATCGGGAACCAGTGGCTCGCGATCGTCACCGCGAAGATTCGCGCCGCCGAGGCGTAGGCCTCGATCCAGATCCGCTGCGGTGAGGTCCTCAACCGCCAAAACCGGTGCAAAAGAGGCCAGCGCAACGCCCGGCGACATGGTGACCTGCGCGATGCCCGTTTGCCCGAGGGGTAAGCCGAGTAGGGCGGACAAGGAGTTGAGCCGGACAACAGCCAGAAGAAAACGCTGATTAAAGCCCTCGTCGAACGGCAATCCAGAGAGGTCTTGTACCGAGCTTGGAAAATGTATTCTTCCAGTTCATCAGCCATTTCTTCATGCGATGTCCTGCGCGCCAGTTGGCAATGACTTCGCGCGCACGCTCTTGAACCGAGTCAGTGACGTGGTGCGAAAGTCTCACCGCGAGTCGCGCCAAGTACTTGCGCAGCTCGTCGGTGGTCTTGCCACCTAAGGTCGGAACACAAACGCTGGGCAGAACATAGTGCAAAAGGTGCCAGAACAAGAGCATCGAGCGGCGAGATTGCCACGCCCATCCACACGACAGTCCCGATGGGGACGATTGACATGCCGCTGCCAGGGGGCACCAGGGTGTGAGCTGAAGAAGACCCGACGCGATCGACGTCTTTCGTGACTCGCGACAGAAGGTCACTGCGTGTCTGCGCCCCCGGTCATTGCTGGAGCCTGAGGTTCAAGAGAGTCGAAGAAATAGCTGCGCAGGAGGGCCAGGAGCGGAAAGCAACGTAGTGACCTGCATATTGCCTCGAGGCAGTTAGCGAACATGTGCCCTGAGTAGACATGATCGCCAGCGCCCACACCACGCATGACAGGGTGACTGAGGCTGATCCGAGCGCACAGGGAACCCAATGCCCATGTTCACCGGCAAAGAGCGCGATCCCACCAGCGCGACAATACGCGCAAGTAGAGAGAAACAAGCGAAAGAGGACGGACGAGCGACGCGAATGAGGCGGCGGAGAGGTCCGCGTGCGCGTGAAAGTTCTGGGGGTTCACCGAAGTCCTTCCTTCAGTTCGGACTTGGCGGTCTCGCGTGGGCGATCGTTGCCCTCGGTGAGACGATTGTGATGATGCAGCCCACGCCGCAACGGTATCGACGGCGCTTAAGAATCCGTCTTTCACTTTCAAAATCGACGTGTGCAGTGGGTTCATCGAGCAGAAGGATTGCGTCTCGACAAACGCTCTGGCAAGCGCGACGTGCGCTGCGTCACCGCCCTGGAGAGAGCTTGCAGTCCTTTGATCGCCGACGCGCGTATCCAAGCCCTCGGGACAGTGCGGGCCAGAAGAGTCGTCGAGGCCGACGGTGCGCAATGCTGTGAGGATGTCCTCATCGCTGGCTGCGGGTTAAGTGACCAGGATGTTTGACGCAAAGTGTCAGAGAAAAGCGTAGGTGGCCGGTTCGACGAGCAGATTTGACGAGCGGGACCCACTGCAGGGCGCACCTGGGAGATAATCACGCTATTGATGAAGATGGATCCCTCGTTGGACGGTGGTGCGCCCGGATCAAGCTTGAGAGCGTTGGACTTTCCAGCACCCGAGGTACCCGTGATGGCAATGTGCTCACCGGGGGCGACGCGAAGGGAAGCTCCGCGCAGGATCGGGGTGTCGGCCCCGTAGGCGAAGGAGACGCTGTCGATGCGCACTTCCCCGGGGTGGGAAGGACTGAGGAGAACAAGCACCGTGTTCTGCGGCGTCGATCACCTCTGGGGTTTCGCTGGTGAAAGCGCTTGATTTCGCGGGTTGCAGCGATTCCACCCATGCCGATGTAGAAGAATTGGCCGATCCGATCCAGGGGTCGAGACGCCATGATCGAGGAGAGCAGGACAAGTGTGACGGCCTGACCGATTCTGAACCAACCGTCACCAGACGCCAGTAGGCGAGAGCCGTCGCACCGGTAATCATTCCCAGCGAGAAAACACCGTCAACGGCCAGAGACCATCTGATTTCCGGCGGTCGCGAACTGACTTTGCGGCGAACTGCGGCCTGCAGGGTGCGCCCACGCGCCTTTCCAGCGCCGATGTAGGACAGCGTTGGAGCCCCGATCGCGTCTAGTTCTTGAGCAGCAAGCGCGCGAGGGACGCACGATAGCGGGTGAAACCGAGCGAAATGCCCTTTTGGAAAGCACCGACAGTAAGGAACAACGAATGGAGATTGCCAGGACCGCGGCCGATACCCAGTCGAAAGTAAATACGACTGCAACGACCATGATCGGCGTGATCAGCGAGGCCAGCATGGGTGCAATGAAGGTGCCCCGATAGTTCGAGCTACGTTCCACCGTCGGTCGGTGTTGACGATGCGACCCGAACGTTCCTTCGTGCGCTCGCTGACACCCAAGCGGAAAACCTGGGCAACCATGGCGACGACGCGGTTCTTCTGCGCGCAGGCGTGACCTCCCCGAGAAGCAGCGCTAAACGCCATCATTCCTGCTGCTAAGGCTATGAGTGAAAGGTATCCCAGTGACGGGAGATCGATATTGCCGCTGATGAGAGCATCAATGACTAAACCGAGCTCGATGTAGAGAATGATCAGGAACATCGCAGGCAGCAGATTTTTGATGATCTCGATACGTTCGCCATCCGCCGTTTCGGGAAAGGCTGCGGTAGTGCGCTTGGCGAGGCGTTGAGCTCCGGTCCCATCGATTCGCTCTCCTCATTCGGCTAGTGACGTCATTCATTATGACGCTACTTTAGGACTACCTAGCTTCTTAATGACAGAAAGTCATATAGAAGGTTGGAGCAAGCAAGAGAGATGAGCAGGGGCGTTCGGATCATCCGAACGCCCCTTTATTAGGTTTACAACGCGAACTAGCGGACACACCCACGCTTATGCGCGGAAGGCGGCACAGCCTCGTCAATCGTCAGGCCAAGCGATACATCCAGCCGAGGATCTTCCGCGCGACCCATCTGGATATCCGGATGTCTTCCAGATCTGGTGGGTGACGGGACCCGCGGGCAGCTCGACATCGAAATCATCCGAGGCGAGGCGTGCAATCGGGGTCACGACAGCAGGCGGTACCACAGGCGAAGATCTCAGCGACCGAGCCATCTCCCTAATGCCCTCAACCAGGTCGGCAAGGGCGATAGATTCCTCGGTTACCGGCACGCCGCGCGAACGCAGGAGTCGGCAGATCGGCGCTACGGGTGCCACCCTCGAGGATCACGCCGGTGAGCTTGGGGGTACGCACGCTTTCATCGGCCACGACGACGAACATATTCATTCCGCCGAGCTCTTCGAGGTACTTATGCTCGTAGGTATCCAGGTAGTAGACCTGCTTGAAACCACGCTCTGCGGCCCAAGTTCTGCGGGAGCAGCAAGCCGCGTAGTTACCGCCAGCCTTTTGCCGAACCGAGCCCCACCGGGGCCAGCGCAGTGTAGTGCTTTTTCAACCCAAATGGACACGCTCAGTCTGAGTGCCCCGACTCTGAAGTAGCCGACCGGAGAGCCGATGACGTGAAGTCAACCTGGTGGGCGGAGCGCACGCCAAGGAAGGGCTCAGACGCGAACGTAAAGGACGGCAGAGAGAGGATCCTTCAGCACCCGGAACCCACTTCTCATCTGCACGCACGTAGTTGACGACGCGCCCACGAAGTCCTCGCGGGTCCATCTGCGGCATGGCCAGACGCCAATTCGAGTGGTTCATACGCGCGGCATTGAAAGCCGGGACGGAATGTCCAAATGCTGCCGCAGGTGACGGTAGGCCTTGCTGCTCTGCAGCCAGACTGGCCGTCAGTGAGAAGGACAGCGGCCGCGGGAGACAGATCAAGAGGACCGAAGGGAATGACCTCGCGCTGGCCCCATCCGGTTTCGGGCGTCCAGCGCATGTGTGCCATGTGATCGGTGAAACCACCTGTTCCGGTTCAGTTCCTCCATGGCCTTTTCATGCAAATCCGCCTGCGGGGTCGGATTCCGGGCTCCTCGGGTCAACGGAAACGACCAGCCAGTTCATATCTGCAGAGGCAGCTCCTCCCCAATCGCTCCAATTCGGTGGGAGTAGTGCTGCGTTTCTGTCATCGAGTCCTCCTCAAAAGCTGAAGTGCTGAATATGGCCTCCTGCGGGGGTCAAGCATAAGGTGGTCCGCCACTGACCGACCCGTTGGGGGCGGTGCGCGCGACTCATCGGCTCCGCTCCCCGGGCCTGGTCTCGCATTCCTCTAGGTGTGAGCGGTGCTGCCGGCGGAGTGGGTCTCCTGGTTTCTGCGTCCGCGGGCGTCGGGGAGTCTTCCGGCTCCCACTCAGGCGCGGCCTCGTCAGCGGCGGAATCAGCGCGACCAAGGTCGCCGCCGATCTACTGCTCGGTCATGCGTACCGCAGCGATCACCAGCGGAGTTAGCGGCCGCACGGTTGCGCATGTCTTCTTCAATCGCGTCCGCGATCGCGCGCGCGACTGATCGGCATATCCAAGGTGATTGAGCACGCAGCCAACAGAGGCAATGGTTGCGGTCGGGTCCGCCTTTGCTGGCCCCGCACATGTCGGGCGCGGAGCCGTGGACAGGCTCGAACATTGAGGTGCGCGCCTTCGGGGTTGATATATTTCCCGAGGCCGAAAGGCCAACGCCGCCAGTGACGGCTCCGCCTCATCGGTCAAGATGTCCCCAAAGAGGAGTGTGCAGTAACGATGACATCGAAGCGGCCTCGATCGGTCACCATGTAGATCGTTGCGGCGTCAATGTGACGTGACGACGCGGACCAGTGCGTGGTACTCGCGGCCCACTTCCTCGACGATGCGGCTCCACTAGGCCACCGGCGAAGACCAACACATTAGAGCTTGTGAACCAGCGTGAGGCGTGAGCCGGACGAGCTGCTGCCTGTTCGAATGCGTAGCGCAATCAACGCTCCACGCCAAAGGCGGTGTGACGGAGATCTCCTGCGCGACCTCGTGAATCGTACCCTTGCGCAGGGTTCCACCGTTTCCGGCGTAAAGGCTTTCAGTACCCTCGCGCACGACGATGAAATCAATATCGCCGGGGTTCGCCAGCGGGGTCAGGACGCCAGGGTAGTAGTGCGAGGGGCGAAGATTGACATAGTGGTCCAGCGAGAAACGGAGCTTGAGGAGCAGGCCACGCTCAAGAACACCTAAGGGGACCGACGGATCATAATCGCACCCAAGAGGATGGCATCGTGCTGGTCGATGACCTCGAGGTCGGTGTCGGTGAGGATCTCGCCAGTGCGGTGATAGCGGCGCGCCAAGATCGAATTCTGTGTACTGCGGTGTGACATCAGAGGAATGACAGCTTCCAGAGCCTTGATGCCTTCGGGGACGATTTCCTGCCCGATGCCGTCACCGGGGATTACTGCGAGTTTCAGATTTGTCATGCCATTGTTGCGCAGGGGGCGGCAGGTCGGCAGAAGGTGTCCATATTTCGGGGGTGGTTGTGGGGCCGGGGCGCACGGGGGCGGCGGTGCGACTGCCTCGTGTGCCCAGCGCCAAACCGGCCGCGGCCTCCCTGTGCCCCCTCAGCATCAAACCCGACCACGGCCTCGTGCCCGCGGGTCAACTCGAGCCACGGACTTGTACCTCGGCTAATCCCAAGCCCTACAGAGCAGCTGTGCGTGATCGACACAACGCGGAAGCACTGACGCTACTTGGCGGCATTGGCACCACTTGGCGGCATCAGCAGCCCACAAAACCCGCAATGCCCCGTCCCTCCAAAACGGTGCCAATCACGCCAAACAGTGCCAATCTGAGCCGAGTTAGCCGGATTTTCACCGTAAAAACCCGGCACGAACCACTCAAGCAGCGTGAATCCGCGTCAAGTCACCGAATTCTCAGCAGACACCACACACGAAGCACGAAACAGCTCTAAACCGACCCAACACCACCCGAAAGTCTCGCTTCGCACGCAACAAACTTTTCCACAATGCGGGTTTGCAACGATTCATCCACATGTTTTCAGCCAAAAAAACACGCAACCCTCTCCCCCGCCCCACACTGTCCACTATGAGCACACAACTGCCGCACGTGCCTTAAGCCATCGCGGGAGCTCCTCCAGAAGTTCCCATCTCAAGGGGCAATTGCGCATACACCGCGGCGCCTACGTCCGGTTGCCATTCGACCTCAGCCAAGCGACGCCCTGGGAAATTTGGGAATCAATTGCACTGGCACGCATTGTTGCGTCAGTCAGCAAGGAGATCCAACGCTTGTCGTCGGGACCTCTGCCCTCCTTCTGCATGATATCCAGGGGTGGATCGCGAACCCGAATGTCGAGTTATACCAGCCGCAGCGCCGGACAAGTCAGCTCATTCCGCCGTTCAGATGCGCGGCAAAAGCCCGTGCCCGCAGTTCGGCGAGTCTATCGACGCGGCCCCGCCGATTACCTCGGAACGCGCGCGGGTTTCGAGATATTGACCGAGCACCCTACGACGCGCTGATCCGTTGCGCGATGCACGATGACGCGCTGCAAGCATTTGCACTGGGATGCAGCGCCCTCCACAGAGTGGTCTGGATTCAGTAATTTTTCGCAAGATGCCTGCCGAGGCCGCGCGGAAGACATACGAAAAGCGATCCTTTCGCGTTTAGAACGCGCGAAGGGACGCCGCGGCTATGCCCGCGCGCAACGGATCCTGAGCGCGATCGACCCAGGGTGTAGCAACCCTGCCGAGGCCGCGCTTGTGTGGGTGGTTCGCGCGCTATGCCCCTACGACTTCTCGACGCAGTATGAGCTATCTGCAGGTGGACGACCTCTCTTCGCTGACATTGCGATTCCGCATTGCAAGCTCATCATCGAGTTTGATGGGATCGAGAAACTGGGGTCAACACAAGGAGAATTCAACCGCGCGAAGCGCTCGTGAGTTCAACGCGAGCAGGCACTACAAGACCAGGGCTGGCGTTTCCTTCGAGTCAACTGGCTGGATTTCAATGATTGGAATGAGCTACGCAGACGAATTAGCTCTGCGATCGGGGTAGCCTCGAAGCCTATTCCCGCTCGTCACGCACTGTTGTGGGAGCCGCCAAGTGAGCGGTGTGATGGAGAAGGACGGCGCTTTCGAGGCCACGAGTGGCATGAGTCGGGCGAAAGCTGGACTTAAAATTGGTTTTCCGCATGTGCGCAAACAGGCACGATTGAAGGCGGAGTCAGTAGCATAATCCCATGTCGACAACCATTGATGTTTATCCGACAGTAAATGCCCTGCCTCTGTTGAGGAGATTCGTGGGCGCACACAAGAGTTATTTCAAACATTGTTGAACCGTCATGGTATTGGTTCGACAATCGAGGTTAAAGCCTTCTATCCCTCTGCGGCGGATATGCCAATTAAGTACGTTGAAAAAGATGTGGTCTGGACGCCGGATTTGTATTTGGAGCTGCGGATACTTGATCGATGGGATCTGGGATTCAGATTCTTGGCCTAGTTGTTCTTTTGTCGAAGATGACGATCGAATTAGTAGAAAAATACTTGGTCTACCCATTCGACTCAAAACCGGAACACCCTCGCTTGTGGTACATCGTTGAAGAATTCGAAGATATTGTTCCTCCAACTCAACTGGCAAAAACGGCACAAGACCACTACTGGACCGACGAACGTAACTTCTTTGCTGGCAGCCGTTGCCTCAACCGGAGCGCGGTTTGGTTTGCGCACCAGCTCTGGCTGAAAGCAGCCGATGGAATCATCGCCCTCATTTGACCGCGCATTCGAGCGAAAGCACAACGGCGAAACCGCTTTGTAGGAGTTCCTGCTGGTGTGACAGGCAAATCGATTTCTATGGCGAGTATCGCGTCTCAGAAACCCGCGAAGGAGAAGATACCGGCTAGGTCATTGGCAGAAAGCTCGTGCGCGCCCCAGATGCGGCTGGTGCACAAGAAGACTCAGCGGGCAACCACCTGTGAACCAGACGACGACAGAGTGGGAAACGACCGCGGCTCATGCGACGCACCCTGATCACCCAAAAACGCTCCCAAATCCGGCCGGGCAGCGCCCTCTTTGAGCCTCCAAGAATCTACTATCGCGTAGGAATCGCGACTATCGTCACCGACGCACCGCCGGAACGCTCACCCATACTTTCAATCCACGCTGCGAGGCGGCAGCTAATCGCATCAATCGAATGAGGAGCTGCGTCATCGGACCTGAATCCAGACTGAGGGTCGAAAGAGGCTTGGCTCGGCTCGTATCTTCTCCAGTCTGGCTGGGCACGACACGGAATACGTCGACTCTCGCCCTGTACGCCGGACTCGCCGCGGCCCTCGTTTTCGGCGATATGTCTTCTTTCCCAGAACAGACCCCGATCATCGCTCTACTTTCATCCTTCGCAACCTACGCAGTCGGCTTCCTCGCTCGCCCGCTGGGCGCCATTATCTTGGGCCGCGTCGGCGACCGCCACGGACGCAAGGTCATCATGGTTATCACCGTCGGCCTCATGGGCATTTCGACCACTGCTCTGGGCTTGCTCCCCATACCGCCAGTCGGCTGGCTTGCGCCGGCATTGCTTGTATTCCTGCGCCTCTGCCAGGGGATTTGGCGCAGGCGCTGAGCTCTCCGGTGGCGCAGTCATGCTCGCTGAGTTTTCACCCGTCAAACACCGAGGCGTGGTCGCTTCACTCATCGGTGTCGGCTCCAACACGGGCACTCTTCTTGCTTCCTCCGTCTGGCTGCTCGTCTTGACCATGCCGAAAGAACAGCTCATGACATGGGGCTGGCGAATCCCCTTCTTGATCTCGATCTTCATCGCTTTCTTTGCAATCTTCCTGCGTCGCTCCATGCAGGAAAGCCCCGTGTTCACCGCATTCAAAAGAACGCAAGCAGCGCGAACAAGAATCCGTCGTCGAGGCCGGTCTTGACGCCCACGAGGCGGCTGGCGCGCATTCTTCGTCGTAGCTCGGCCTGCGCATCGGCGAAAACGGTCCTTCATACATCGCGCAGTCATTCCTTGTGGGATACGTCGTCAAGGCGCTGGCGATGGAAAAGCCGTTCCGACGACCGCTGTTCTGGTCGCTTCTTTCCTGGGTTTCGCAATCATCCCCTTCTCCGGGTGGCTCAGACCGCTTCGGACGCCGCATTACGTACAGAATCTTCTGCGCGCTCCTCGTTCTCTACGCGTTCCCGGCCTTTGCTCTTCGCAATCTAAGGACCCGTGGATTGTCGGTTGCGTTATTGTTGTCGGCATGGGACTGAGTCGCTGGGTATCTTTTGGTGTTCAAGCGGCCTATGGCGTCAGGCTTTTCGGCGTCCAGCACCGGTACTCACGAATGGCTGTTGCCGCAGGAACCGGGTCGATCCTCTCGGGCGGCACCGCTCCGATGGTCGCCTCGGCGCTCACCGCAACCTTTAATTCGTGGATCCCGTTGGCAACCTACTTCGCGGTTACGGCCTTCATCGGTTTTGCAACCACTTTCGTTGCCCCCGAGACCCGCGGCCGCGACCTCACTCTCCTTGAGGACGCAATCTAATACCGCCTATAGGAGCGAATAGACATGGCGAAGCAGCCCACCCGCGACGACGTTGCACGACTTGCCGGCACCTCTACTGCCGTGGTCAGTTACGTCGTCAACGGTGGGCCTCGCAATGTCCGCCCTGAGACTCGAAAACGCGTTCTCGAGGCGATTGAGCACCTGGGCTATCGCCCCAACGCCTCGGCACAGTCTCTTTCACGAGGCCGCAGCGACCTTTTTGCGCTCCTCGTCCCTGACCTCGCAAACCCCTACCTCGCCGAGCTTGCCCAACGCCTCGAGAAGAATTCTTCCGCAGGGGACATGGTTTTTGGTTGTCGAGGATTCCCGCAGATGACCAGGACCGCGAGTCGACGATTCTCGAGGCATTCCGCCGACAGCAGATCGCGGGGCTCGCCTGGTACGGAGTCACCCAACCGCTCCTCTAGATCTTCTTGAGGACGCCTCGTTCCCGAGTGGTTTTGCTCAACGAGCCGACGGACAACGCATGGGTAAGCAACCAAGGGTCACACGCCTCGTCGCTGACGAGACAGAGGCTGCGCGCGTGGCGACCGAGCACCTTTTTGCAGCATGGAAGAACTCGCGTCGGCAATGGTTTTGGCCCTGTGGGGCGCCACAATGCCCGCGAGCGTATCCGAGGGTGGCGTTTGGCTTTGCGTCAGGCGGGGCTCGAAAGAGGCGCGGTTATTCCGGGCCGTTTACTCGCGCCGGCGGTGTTCAGGCTGCTCAGGCTTTGATCGATTCAGGTGTCGACTGCGGTGGTTGTTTCAGACGATTTGCAGGCTACGGGCTTGTGCGCGAACTCCATCGCGCGGGGGGTCGTCGTGCCTGAAGATATCGCGTTTGTTGTCCTCAATGGAACGGCATTGTCTGGAATTCTGTGGCACCAGTAACCAGCGTGGACGTCGGTGAGCTCACAAGCCGGGGCAATCGCTGGTTTTGTCACGGGAACGGACTGCGCGCGCGCGACCTGAGCGTGACTTCCCGCTTAACGAAGCGAGCAAGCTGCGGGTGCTCATATTTTCCCAAGGATTAATGATGTCTCTTCCGATCATTGTCGACTGTGATCCCGGAAATGGAATCGGGCGCGAATGTTGATGACGCGCTAGCTCTTCTGTATGCCCTGCGCCATCCTGAGTTGGATTGCCGAGCCGTGTGGACGGTTTTCGGGAACACGCCTTCTGAGACTGGTGCGATGTGCGCCCACGGGATCGTTGATTGCGCGGCGTTTATCGGCCAGAGTCCCCTGCATATTCAGCAGGGTTCAACCCATCCTTTGCTGGCCAGCACGCAGCGTTGGGATCGCCAGCGCGAGAGTGCCTCGAGCCCCGAGGGATACGCGCGTGGGGAGACTGGCGATTCGTTCCCGTTGCGGGTGATGGGAATGCTTCCATCGACGAGGCCGTGGCTGAGAAGTTATTCCGCGATGTTACAGATGCTGTATCAGCGGCAGTGGCGCCATCGATTGGCCAGAAGGTAACGATTGTTGCGATCGGCCCGCTGACAAATATCGCGCGTTTGTTGGTGGCGCACCCTGAGTGCAGCGAGCTGGTTGGGCAGATCGTGCTGATGGGCGGGTGCTTTGGTTTTGACGATCTTGTGGATACGAATTTTGCTGTCGATCCCGAGGCTGCGCAGATTGTTTTCGATAGCGTGATCCCGTTAACTGTTGTTCCTTTGGATACGACTCGGACGACTCACATGTCGGAAGAGCGCTGGGATCGCATGTTGAAAGCTTTGTACGGACGAAGATCTGACCGAGGCCCTTCGGCGATGGATTAATCCATGGCTTGCTTTTTCTCAGCAGACTCGCCCGGTTGATGGCATGTGGGTCCACGACTTGGTGGCCCTGTTTGCGCTGACGAGATCCTGAGTTGGTCTCGATTGAGGATGCGCATTGCGCGGTTAACGAGGCGGGGAAGCTGAAGCGTTGTTCTGACGGGCGTCTGGTAAGTGTTGTGACCGCGGTGGATAACGAGGGTTTACTGGGTGCTTTGGAGCAAGTCATCGCCGACAAGAACTAGGTTCTTTGCTTCACCCGCGCCATACTGCCCTCGGATGCGAGTGCTTCACGGTAAAGTGAAAGCATGCTTGACGATGCGGTTGCACAGAAATTACGCGCGTTCTCTGAGGAGCGCGATTGGGATCAATTCCATACGCCCGAAAATTTGGCGAAATCAATTTCTATCGAGGCTGCTGAGCTCTTAGAGTGCTTCCAGTGGTCGCCCGATGGGATCCTCAGGCTGTGAAGGAGAGCTCGCCGATGTCCTGACCTACTGTTATTTCCTTGCAATGAAGGTCGGGCTTGAGCCCGATCAGATCGTGCTGGAAAAGCTTGCCGTCACCGCCCAGAAGTATCCGGTTGAAAAATCTCGTGGGAGCAGCGTGGTATGACCAGCTGGATTGATCCGGCTGATAACGGCGATTCGACACCCATACACATCCGCGCAATACCAACGCCAAATAGACGAAAACAACACGCAAAAATTACATCTGCGTCATTCAGATGCATTAATCTGAGAATACGCAGCACTCCTTCAGGAAATCCCCAAGAACGCAGCCAGTGATCAGCGATGTTCACTCGGCATCTATCCGCCACACGGAAGGGCATCTCCATGCACAGTGATCCCAACGTAGACCAGCTTGCATTTGACGTTGATGGCGCCCCAACGCTAAACGACAGCTCTACTCCTTCTGCATCGGCGGTCACTGGGCCTTCCTCCCCATCTTCTTCAGCCAACGCTCTGGATGCGCTGCTGAACTAGTACCGTGCGCGCGCGACAAGCGAAGGCGCGCGAAGGGCACGCTCTTCGAGGAACTCACCCGTCAGTTCCTTCTCCACGATGCGCGTTTCGCTCACCAATTCAAAGAGGTCTATCTGTGGGGAGAGTGGCCGGAGCGCCGCACGGGTGACACTGGCATCGACCTAGTCGCGATCCCGGTCGACCCGAACGCGGGCCGGGTCGCGATTCAGTCCAGTTCTACGCACCGGGCCATAAGGTCAGCAAAGCAGATATCGACACCTTCCTATCTGCTTCAGGCAAGGAACCTTTCGCACGCCGCATCGTTGTCGACACTTCTGACACCGACTGGGGTAAGAACGCGCAGGACGCGATCGAAGGCCAGCAAATCCCCGTCTCGCGTATCACCTTGGCGGATCTGCGCGATTCAGACATCGACTGGCGCACGTATTCGCTGGGGTCCACGCAGGCGCCGAAGACCCGCGAGCGCAAAGTTCCTCGAGATCACCATGTACGCGCACGTTCCGCAGTCATGGAGGGGTTCACCAAACACGACCGCGGCACGATGGTCGCCAGGCTGCGGCACCGGCAAGACCTTCACCGCGCTCACCATCGCCCGCGGAGTTCATGGAGCGAGAAGACGGCACTGCGCGGATTCTTTTCACATTCCCCTCGCTCGCACTCCTCAAGCAGACGCTGGATGAGTTGGGCTGCGAAGCCGATGGCGCGTTTACCGCGTGGGCGGTGTGTTCCGGATACGAAAGTATCGTCAGCTGCTCGAAACGATACTGCTGCCGATTCACGGTCGATCTACCGATCCCGGCGACGACTGACGCACAGCGCCTTGCTCACTCATTGCGTACAAACAACACAACTGAAGGACTGCAGGTTGTTTTAGCGACCTATCAATGCATCGACGTCATCCACGACGCACAAGAGATTGCAGGGGCGAATGGAAGACTTCGACCTGATCATCTGCGACGAGGCCCACCGCACGACAGGCGCAACGCTGACCGGCGAGGACGAAAGCGCCTTCACGAAGATCCACAGTGATGAGTTCATCCGCCGTTCAAAGACCCTGTATATGACGGCAACGCCGCGTATTTTCGCGGAGAACGCAAGAACAGGGGCGTCGGAGAAGGACGCGATCCTGACCTCACTGGATGATCATGACACCTATGGTCCCGTGTTCTTCCGTTTAGGCTTTGGTCAGGCTGTGAAGGAAGGACTACTCACCGACTACAAGGTCATCATTCTCACCGTCAGCGAAGATGAAGTTTCAAAGCACTACCAGGCAATTGCAGAGATGGGCGGCGAACTGAACCTCGATACGGCCGCGAAGCTGACGGGCTGCTGGAATGCGCTTGCAAGAGGAAACACCCTGACTCAGACACCGATTACGGCGACGACCTCTCCCCCATGCGTCGCGCGGTTGCGTTCTGCCGCGACATCAAAGCTTCAAAACAGGTCGCCGCTCAATTCCCAGATTTGGTCGATGGACTGAGCAATCTGGACAATGACGATACAACCGACAATCTTCGTGTTGAGTGTAAACACGTCGACGGAACAATGAACGCTGCAGTTCGAGCCCAAAGCCATGGAATGGTTGAAGGAAGGCGCGGGCACGGACGAAGAACCGATTTGCCGAATTCTTTCGAATGCTCGCTGTGAGCGAGGGCGTGGACGTTCCCACTCTGGATGCAGTGTTGTTCCTTGCACCCCGCAAGTCTCAGGTGAGACGTTATCCAGGGCAGTTGGCCGCGTGATGCGCCGCGCAGAAGGCAGGACTTCGGCCACATCATTCTTCCCGTGGCCGTGCCGGCGGGCATGCCGCCAGGTGCGCACTGGACGACAACAAGCGTTTCAAGTCGTCTGGCGGGTTCTTAAAGCTCTGCGTGCGCACGGCGAGCGTCTAGATGCAGCGATCAATTCGATGGAACTCAACGGTCAGGACCGAGAACATCATCGTCGAGCAGGTTCCCCTCGAGAAGGCGAAGAGGCAGGGCGATCCACTGTCGGGCTCGGCGCCCGATGGGGACGAGGCCGGGGCTGGCTCTTCAGAGACCGGCACCGATGCGCTTACTCAGGAAATCCAGGGACAGCTGACACTGCTCCCCTCAGATTGGAAGGAGAGCGTCTTTGGCCGCATCGTCAAGAAGGTCGGCTCATCCTGTACTGGGACGACTGGTCCAAGGACATCGCGACGGTGGCGGACCGCTACATTTACCTCATCGACCGACTGTTGGAGGATCCGGGCGCCAGGAGGCGTTCCAGGAGTTCGTGAACGCGCTACGCACGACGTTGAACCCGCCGTAGACAACGCATCGGCGGTGGAAATGCTCGCCCAGCACATCCTGACAGCCCCGCTCTTTGACGCGATGTTCCCAGATCATTCGTTCTCGAAGCAGAACCCGGTGAGCCGCGCGATGAACACGATTGTGGAGATGCTGGCTACCACTCGATGTTCGAGAACGAGCGCCGGGAGCTGGACTCCTTCTACCGTGCGATGGTCGAGACGCATCGAGGCCGTGAACACCCTGGCGGGCAAGCAGGAGATCATGCGCACGCTCTACGATCGCTTCTTCTCCCAAGCCTTCCCGCCCATAAGCGAGGGGCCTGAGCATCGTCTTCACGCCCGTCGAGGTCATCGACTTCATCATCCGCAGCGCGGACGACGCGATGCGCACGGCGCTTTGGGCAGAGCCTGGAGGACTCGAGCGTGGCCATCATCGAGCCCTTCGCGGGGACGGGCACGTTCGTGGAGCGCCTGCTGCAGCTGGGGGTCATCCCGCCTGAGGCCCTGGAACATAAGTACAAGAACCAGATCTTCGCGAACGAGTTCGTGCTGCTCTCCTACTACATCGCGTCGATCAGCATCGAGCAGGTCTACCACCCGGTGCGCGCCGAGCAGGGCGTGGACGAGGGCTACGTCAAGTTCCCGGGAATGACCCTAATGGACACCTTCCAGCTCCACGAGGGCGACGGCACGATCACCGAGGACTTCGAGAGCCTGGCCGCCAACAACGAGCACGCGTAGGCGGAGAGGACTCGACGATCACGGTCATCGTCATGAAAAGAGTGGATGTGGCTATTGATACGTGACTGCAGTGTGTCGGGTGTGCTCGCGACCTGATTTCGCGCGGTAGCACGGCGAAGTGGGACTTTGCCAGGGGATCATTGTTCTGATCCGATGAGTCGATGCACCACCGAACCTTGCGCCGTCGTTCGGTCAACCCGCTACTGGAGGTGCGCATGCACCCCGGAGGTTGATGCACGGTGACTCCGTCAAAAGGTACAGCATGGCGTCGAATTGTTCTTTGCGTTGCGCGTTGTATGCCGGGTGGATGGTCGTGCGGTCGACGCAAAACGATAATTTACATGCCATACTGCAGACGCTCTACGGCTACTGGTTCTTGCAGTTCGACTTCCCCGATAAGAACGGTCTACCATACCGTGCGTCCGGCGGACGAATGGTCTGGAACAGCCAGCTCAAGCGCGAGATACCTGCAGGATGGCGAGTCGCATCGCTCGTTTCCAACCCGTTGTGCGAGCCGCTCAGGCCCGAGTGTCGCACCGTTCTCTGAGAAGACTTATCTGGCAACCGCCGACGTCGTGGGCACAACAATCAGGACGGAAGCCGAGATCCGGTACGAGACGCGGGAGGGGCGGGCGAACATGGAGCCTGTCACTGCACTCGGTCTGGTTCGCAAAGATGAAAGGTAGCGTCAAGCATCTGTTCTTGAACGAGGCCTGTGCATCGTTGATAAGCGAGACGATCCTCTCTACCGGGATTCGTTGGCCTGAAGTGTGAGCCCGTGGCATTCAGATACATCGCATCGTTCATAGCCAGCGAACAGTTTGAACCGCTCAAAGATCTGCATGCGCACGGCGCGACGCAGCAGGCGAGTCAACAACACTGACCTTGAGAACATACTTTTGCCCATACCTGACGCTGAGACGCTGAGACGCTTCAGCCAGTTGGCATCATCGACGCTCAGCCGCTTCAATACCAGCATCGTTGAGAACAAGCGATTGCAAGAGCTACGCGACTGGTTACTGCCGATGCTGATGAACGGTCAGGTGACGGTGGCGAGTTCAGATAAATTATCGTTTACCTGATTGTTCAGTTCGATCTGTTGTTCGATTGAGTACAGTAAGTCGCCGACCTGAACTTGGGAGTCTAGATCAGGTAGATCAACTTCGACATGCGAGAAGATTGCTTCGTTGAAGCTTGCTCGGGTTGTCATCGTCGTGACGCTGTTGATAATTCTTCTGAAGTACTCGCTGCGCAGAAAGAAGCCCATGAACCGTGGGTCTGGGTTTGACGGATCGCGCGGACGTAGTCGCTTGGCTGGAAAGCCACTGAATGTTGCGTTTGGATGGTCTTGGAGGGCGACGCTACTCATTGCAGTTCGTCGAGAGTCTCGCTGGTTCTTGTCAGAAACACGTCGCCTTCCCGAACCGAGAACTTCTCCTGTTGCTCAGGGTAGTGTCCATAAGTTCAGTTAGGCGCTCTGGGATGAAGTAGTTGTTGTAGATGTCTCTGAAGAGGCTGAAGGGGAGCGCCGTGGCCAGCTGAGTCCTTCGTAGTTGAGATCCCAGAGCTGATTTCATAGAGATCTGCAAGGTGGTGCCGCTTGAACTCACTCATAGCTCACCGTGCCGAGTCGAGTCATGATTTCGTCTTGCAGGCTCGCGCTCTTGGTGAAGAGGTCTTGGAGCGTGGCTCGGTATTCGGCCATTTGGGCTTGGAACTCTTCAGGGGTCAGGTCGACGTACTCGATCTTTACGTCGAAGTACTGTCCTGCTGCGAGGGAGTAGTTCTTTTTCTTTGATGTCGTCGTAGCTGACGATTACGGAGAAGTCGTCCACAGCTTCTTGTTTGGTGAACGTCTCGACGATCTGATCGATCTCCTCTGCACGGAGGCGACGTTTCTGGATACTGCCTTCTTTGTAGAGTTCACCGAGTTTGGATGCATCTATCAAGGTGACGTTCTCACTGTCACCCGATTTGTCGAAGAACAATACGGAGACGTTGGTGCCGGTGTTGGCAAACACGTTGGGTGGCATGCTGACTGCGCCGTAGACGATTCTGTCGTCGATCAGGCGGTGTAGCACGTTCATCTCGACGCCGGTTTTGGCGGTCAGGAAACCTGTGGGTACGACGATTGCGCCTTTGCCCTCGATTTGGGGAGTTGATGACGTGCTGGATAAATGGCGGATAGATCGCCATCTTGTCTTTCTTCTTCGCGGGAACCTTCGGTACGCCGCCCCAGAAACGTTCAGGCATCGCGGACAGTCTCTCTTGGGTGTCCGAGAAGTCCATTTTGAAGGGTGGGTTCGATACCACATAGTCGAACTGTCGAAGCTCGGATCCGTCGTCGCTCTTGTGATACGGCTGGGTGAGTGTCGCCCTGAACCGCGTGATCCAGTGACGAGACCAGCGAGTTGAGGATGAGGTTCAGCTTGAGCATCTTGTTGCTGCGCTGGGAGATGTCTTGGGCAAAGATCGTGCATCTGTCTTCACCGATTGCGTGGCTGAGCGCCATGAGGAGCGTTCCGGTTCCGGCTGACGGGTCGTAGCACTCGACGTTGTGGAGGTCGTGTTCGTCTCCAACGAGTAGCCTGGCCATGATGGTGGCGATGGCGTGCGGCGTGTAGTACTCCGCGTACTTGCCTCCACCGGCGGTGTTGTAATCCTTGATCAGGGTATTCGAACACTGCGGCGAAGAAGTCGTAGTGCTCTTTTGAAAGAATCCTCGAACGAGAAGTTCACCAGCTTATCTATAAGCGCTCTGGCGAAAAGCCGCGCGTTGTGCATCATCGGTGACGTAGATGGTGAGTTGCTCAAACAAGGGGATCTTGGTGCGCTCAGTGGTTTTGGGTCGAGAAGATTTCGATGTTGTCATTTGCGATGTCCAGCATGATTGCGTCGAAGATCGCGTCAAACTCGCCCTTGGCTTGTTGGTTCCACAGGTTCGCTATAAGGTGTTCAGGCTTCAGACGTGGAACGTCAGGGGAGAGCAGATCAAGCAGATCGAGCCGCTCGTCCTCGCCCATATGAGCGTAGGCGACTTCCCACTGGTCAGCATCGGCGAGCGCCGGGCTGAGCTTCTTGACCTCGTAGCCGAATTTGTCATTGAGGAACTTGTACAAGAACACCATGTGATGATCTTGTACTCGTTGCCGTCGTTACCCAGACCGTACGTTTGGCAGGTTGCTTTGAGGGCGTCGATGAGTTCAGCGGTGTCCCTCTTGATATCTTGGCTCACGAAGTTTGATCCTTTCATCATGCAATCGTGTGTGCGCCGGTGTACTGGTCGCGGTATTGGCGGGTGATGCGTTCTTGCATGAAGGTTTTGTCGGCTCAGGGTGCCGTTGAGGTTGAGTTCTGCTAGACCTAAAAGCCAGAGTCTGCATCACGACCTGGGAGAAGTAGCCATCGGTTCTCAGAATGTCGGCTCGTTCGTATATCTTGTAGTCAATCTCTTTCTTCACGACAGTAAGGAACTCGACGAGTTCCTCGTCATATTCGAACCCCATAGGGTGGCTGCCCTGATCTGCGGCGCTGTTCGCTTTCCTCCCGAATTCGTTTGTGAACGCGCACAAACTTCGGGTCGCCGTGTATCGACGCAGCAAGGCATTGTTGCGTCGCTTGATCTCGATGAGGCGATCCATGACTTGGTCGAGGGCGCGGTCTTCTTCGTCGAAGGCGCTCATCGAGTCGATAACGAAGCCACGCTCTTTGAACCGATGCATGAAGGCGTCGCGGAGGGTAACGAACTCGGGGTCTTCTTGGTCTATGTTCGCTGTGAACTCGCGGATCGCGCGCCTCCACTTCGCTCGGAACTTGTCGCCTGCACCGGCGAGGATGTTCAGTTCCTCTTCCTTCTTCAGACGGAACTTGAACTCAATGTCGAGCATCGCCTCGTTGATGACCCGTCGGGTTTCATCGGTGCTTGTGAAAGCTTCTTTCTGGTTGAGGATACCGATGGCGTTCACAACTTCGGAGAGCAGGGGAGGAGCTTCTCAATGTTCATTCGCTCCATTGCGGCCTTGAGGTCATCGTCGCCGAAGGTGCGTGCGAGGTTCATGCCTTCCCGGATTGACTGCAGGGCCTTCCGGAGTTCAACAAGTGTCTCTTTCTCGTCGAGCCCTGCTATCTGGCGGCTGAATTCTTCAGCGTTATCGAGATCGTAAGTGAAGAGGATGTTCCTGGCCGCGCGTACTTGAGCGACAAGCGCGGCGGGATCCTCAATTACTTGTTCAATCGCGGCGCGCCCGTCCTCTCCCGTTTCTTCTGGGTCGTTGAACTTGTTGAGTTCCTTTGAGGTAGGCCGCGTTGGTTTCATCAAAGTTCTGTTTGATGTCTGCGAAGTCCACTACGTACCCGTACTTGTGGTCTTTGTAGGGGCGGTTGACGCGCGTCAGCGCTTGGAGCAGGTTGTGGTCTTTGAGTTTTCGACCGAGGTACAGACGTTTGAGTCGGGGTGCGTCGAACCCGGTGAGAAGCATGTTGAAGACGATCAGGATGTCTACGGTGTAGTTCTTCTTGAAGTCTTTGATGATCTGCTTTTTGGGTGTCTTTGTCATCGCTATCGAATAGGATCAGGCCAGCGCGCAGGTTCGACGGGGTTACTGCTCGTCGCGTTGAGTTCGGCCTGGATTTCATCGAAGTACGCGGCGAGGTTCCGAGCTTGTTGGCTGGTCTCGCAGATGACCATGCCACCAAGGCTGTCGTCACCGTTGATCGTGCGGAAGCGCTTGAAGTCGGTGATGACATAGCGAAGCAGTTCTTTGACGTAGTGCTCGTGTTCGACGATTTCTTCTTGCTGACCTCTTTCTTGAGTACCAGATGGTCGAGGCTGTCGTAGATCTCAGAGAGCTTGTCCCGGTAGGCGGTCTCGATGTCCTCGCGGATGATCTTGAGGGTGTAGCCGTCTTGGATTGACTTGTCGTAGTAGTAGGTGTGCAGGGTAATCGCCGAATACTTTCCATGATGCACGCTCATCTTTTGAGTAGCGGCGTGCCAGTGAGGCGATCTTGACCGAGTTGAGGGTCAGATTCGAGCATGTTTGCCAGGAAGCTACCTTTCGGGTTGTAGCCTCGGTGTGCCTCATCGATGATGAACACTCGTTGCAGGTTCGTCGCGTAGGCAGATGCATCGATCTTGGTTTTGTCCTCGTCGAACCGTTGGATGTTCACAACGGTCATTTCGCGCTCGTCCGAGTCACCCTCAAGTGATTGATTCGTGCGGAACTGTTCCATCAGTTCTACACGTGAGTTCGCGGTCTTCACTTCCAAGCCGCGCGCTCGAACTCTTGCGATGCTTGCTCTAGAAGGTCGAGACGGTCAACGATGAAGTAGAACTTCGCCACTTTGTTATGCGCCGCGTAATAGTCGGTCAGCACGTTGGTCAAGTAGTAGGACAAAGCCGTCTTGCCGCTACCTTGCGTATGCCAAATGACCCCAGAAGTGACGCCCTCATTGAGCCGTTGACGTACCGCCAAGGACGCGAACAACTGTTGGTAGCGCATGATGTGCTTTTTGATCGGTGGATTCGATCTTTCCGTCAACCTCACGGTCGATTCGCACGTAGGCGATCCCGTACTTGATGAGGAACAGTAGCCGCTCTGGGGACACCATTGAAGTGAGCACCCGGTTCGTTGGCGTGTTCTCTTTCAGATTCGTGGCGTACTCAGGGGTGGTGCGAATGACTTGAACGTTGTAGTCATCCAAGATCTGTCGCTCGACGTCATCGTCGACCTTTGCGTAGGGGAACTGGGCATGGAAGGGTGCCTCGGCTGACCCTGCTGGGTTGTCTTCACGGAATGTAGAGAACTTCGTATCACCGCGCGCGCCCGTGCAGTAGAAGACACCCTGGATCGGGGTGATGCCTCCCTCCGCGTCGTACTCCATGTTGTTGGAGAAAATCATCAACTGCGTGATGTTGATGAATCGGCGGAACTTGCGATTTGGGAAACGCCCACGGTTCATGCGCGTGCTCTCAGCAACCATTCCGCCCCGATTGTTTGGCTTCTTCACCTCCACAAAAGACAGAGGGAGACCATTCACAAAAAGGGTGATGTCCGGGCGGAACTCGTCCTGCCCGTTCCTGCACGTGAACTCAGCAGTGAAATGAAACGTGTTGTTCGCGGGATTGTCGAAGTCAACCAACTTTCACTGGGCTTGAACCGACCAGACGGTTGTAGAAGCTCCGACCCAGGTCGTCATTGTCGAGTTCCCTGTCGGATGCTACGAAGCACCTCGTCGGCGCGGCCCGCATGCTCGGGGTTGAGCTTCTCGAACTGAGACTTGAACACTTCGATGAGGATGTTCGTATCCGGGTCATACACGTTACCGGCCATGTCCTCGGTGACCTTACCGAAGTAGAGTGTACCCCAGTCTGGTCAGATGAACCATCGCTGGCATCTGCACCCTGGTCGCCTCATCAAAAAGTCCGCATTCATGTGCCATAATCTAGGCTCCTTCGCCTTCAACAACCTCGACGATGTCTGCGATGTCGCAGACAAGGGTCTCGCAGAATTCGCACGAGCTCATCAGTTTGTACGTTGCCGCCTCGCCCGAGCTTCGCCATGGTCGATCGCGAGATCTTTGCCTTCGTCTGGAGCTGGGTCTTGTTCGTCCCTTTGTCGATCAACAGTTTCCCAAAGCTTGTTGTAGCTGAGCTTCATTCCTCGCCCCTTTCGTCCTCTTCGTGTTCCATGCCCACCCCTACAGTGATGCCGTGCCCTTGCCAAGCTCGATAACCGTGTGGCTTTCAACCGTCGCTTGGGTTGCAGCGGTATACGACAGGTGCTTGTCGAAGGCAACGAACACTTGCTTTCCGTACCGCTCACTCTCCACGTACAGTAGCATGATCTTTTCGACAAGCTCGTCTCCGATGTTCTTGATGATCGTTGAATCATGGATGACGGCGAGCAGGCTCGTAAGCTGAAGCACTGACAAATCGAACAGGATGAGGTTCTTAGCTTTAGTGCCGTCGCCTTTGTCTCTTGGTGTGCCGAACTGGTAGGTCTGATTACCCTGGCTTCCCTCTTTCAGCTTGAACTCGGGAGGGTTCTGACTGTCACCGTAGATTGCCTTGTTGCCACTCAGCCAGCGCTTGGTTGAGCTTCCCGGTCATTTCTCCCAAGAGCGCTGGCCGTCTGTTCGCGAGTTCCTCAGCCCCTTCCTTGGCTTCTATCTTGACGGCCTGCGTCTTCTCGAAGGCGTCGATCTGAGCGGTGAGGCGCTGAATGGTCGCGTTATACCGACCGGCGTCAGCAAGCTCCTGGTCGTTGAGGTTCGAAGAGATACTGATGGCGGCCATCTGGGTCGCGGACCTGATTGATCTGCCCATCCAGCACGTCGGCAATCTCGTGCAACGAGCCTGTTGTTCATCGAGCTGTCGGTCGAGTAGTCCGCTGACTTGCCATGCGAAGCCTTCTATCTGACGCAATGCCGCGATGTTCGCGTCAGGGAAGAAAACGCCAAGTTCGTTGATTTCCTCAGTGTCGATCTCTGGGGTACCGCGACGGGTTCTCTCCAGCACAGCAAGTTTCGCTGAGACGTCTTTGCGGTAGGTGACGAGCCTGCACGCGCCCGCGGACCCGTGGGAGCGCTACCGGATCGGGAAGCAGATGCGTTTCCCAAACAGGGACGTCGCGACACTGACTATACGCGCTTGGAACACAACGACACGTGTGACCTGACAGGCATTCCGGAGCGGGCGCAGGGCTATTCGATTTTCGGGCCCCAGCCCACTGGAGTGGATCATCGACCGCTACCACGTGAAGACAGACAAGGCGTCGGGCATCGCTCAACGACCCGAACGATTTCCTGCGCGAGCAGGGCCGCCCCGACGCGGTCGTGGACCCGACTCAAGCGCCTGGTGACGGTCTCGATGCGAACCCAGGAGTTGCTAAAGACCCTGCCGCCACTCGAAATACCCGAACAGTAGAGGCGAGTAATACCACCAGCACTGTGCCCGAGAGCTGTCGACCAATCGTCGGTTCCCAGGCACACGCCCCATCGGGGTCTACCCTCACGAATTCGGATCGGCGTCGATCGCTCCTTGAACGTCGTTGAACAGCAGGTTCGAGATCTCAACCCGCACGATCTCCACATTCGGCACGTCGTGCAGCAGCAGCGGGTCATCCGCCGAGGTCTGTAAGGCCAGAGTTCCACACCCAAACAGGCGATCATTCAGATCCTTCACCATCTGAATGTCCGAAATACGACTGAGAGGCAGGTCGTGCCCCGTGCGCTGGAAAATACCCGAGCGCGTAATGATCCGCTTCGTCGTCACCGTATAGGTCGCGGCCATCCACTTGGCCCACGGCACGACAAATAGGGGAACCGCAATAATGACGAAGACGATCCAAATCGCCGGCAGCGCCCACTTGCGCGAGTCCACAGGCACAAACACCGATCCAACAATTGCGGCAACAAGCAGCAGCACAAGCGCCACAATCCGCCACAGCAGCACCTTGATGTGCGTGTGCATATGGCGGACGACAACTTCATCTTTGCTCAGGAGCTTTTTCGACAAACCCATACCCTCATTCTGCCAGACCGAGCCCCACCCTTCTAACAATTTCGACTCCCTTCGAGCCTGCTAGTCTGGAGCAGTCGAGAGGAAACACATGAACACCCTGGTCACTATCCTTCTGGTTTGCGCGGCACTCATCGTTGTCGTTGCCGGCCTCCACCTATTCGTGACCGGGCTTCTGGTCCGCAACCAAGCCGTCCGCCCGCCCCTCGGCCTGTATCTGCGCGAGATCCCAGTTGGCTCGCACGCATGGAACGCCGGCCACCAAGCCGTCTGGGTCCTCCTCTTCATGGGCGGAGTCCTGGGCACCGCGCAAGGAATCGCGGTCATCGCGATGGCCTTCATGCACTCCCCTGGCTCAACTTCGACCAGCCTGATTTTTCTTGTGATGGGCGCGCTCACCGTCGCGGTCCTCGGCTGGAATGCGCGAGCAGGTGCAACCCAGGTTGCGCTTGCGACGATCGAAGAAGACCAATCCTCCACTGACGAGGCTTTCTAGCGGCACCCCCAAACACACGAAGTCGGTAAATGTCATGCCTTATAGCCTGTGTCTTTCACCGACTTCTGTGTGGAGGATAAGGGAGAGTCCCTGGACACCCTGCGTCTTTTTAGTGACTTCATATGGAGGGAGGGGACGAGGGACGAGGACGGGGAACGGGGACGGGGGACGGGTCCTAGATAGCCTCGTGACACTTTGGCCACATCGTGGAGGACAGGGGCCAAGCAAGACACCAGCGAACACAAGAACCGCTCACATCCAGCTTTCTTTCAGCTATTTTCGTTGGAATGACCACATTTTCGCAAAACTGTACGGAATTGCAGGCTCGCTGCGTTAAAGTGGAAACCTATCTCAAGAAAACCTGAATTTTCTCTGGAGTTTGCATGATCCTGTCATTTATTCGTCAGCGCAAAGCGTCGGCGTACGCAGCGCTCATCACTGTCCCTCGCGGGCGTAGCACTCGCTCGCTCCCACTCACGCAGCCTCGGCCGCTGATGGAAGCGCGGCCTCGGCAATCACGCGCCCCGAAGTTTGTCAATCCCCCAACACCGTCATCAAGAGTGTCTTCTCCCCAGACGGCGACGTTGATAACTCGCTGACCATCAACCACAACCCGACCGCGACGACCGCAACCGACGAAGCGGACCGCTTTGGCGAAATTGAGATCGCACAGGGCTCGACACTGACTGTTTCTGGCGAGTTCTCCAAGTACACGACCTCGCGCCCTCTGGGTGGCACTTTCAACGTCAACACAACGATCATCGCTGCATCACCCTCGGGGATTGGCGGCGACTTTGATCCCGACCTGATCGGCGTCATCAACACCTCAACCGACCCGATCTCGCAGGCAAACAACGGCGGCAAGCTCTCCTACATTTTCAAGGCAACGAATCGCGCCGAGGTCGGTAAGACCTACATCGCCTACTTCCACCACACACTGATGGGAAACTCAGACTCCCCCATCAACACCGGCGGAAACACGAATCACCTGTTCTACACGGGCTTCCGCGTAAAGGTTGTTGCGCCGAAGAATTGCGCCCCCATCGTCTATGACGCAAACGGCGGCACCATCAAGGCCAGCCGACCTACACCGACGCGGTGGCCTCGACCGGTACGTCAATTACGACGCGCACAAGCCTCCTCACTGAAGAGCCCGTTCGCGATGGCTACACCTTCGTGAACTGGGCGAATAGCACGACGCTGCTCGGCACGACCTACACCTATACCTACAAGCCGGGCGCGAATGTCTCCGTGTGGACGACCGCTGCCACCACGAAGACCTGGGGAGCAACTGCTCGAAACAAACACCTTCACGGCAGTGTGGGCACCGAAGTACTCTCGCGCTACGACGCGAACGGTGGCTCGACCACGCCTCAAGCGTTGAGGGCAACTCGAGGTTGACCGTAAGACCGGTGACGTTACGCAGCCTTCGGTCACGAAGACCGCTGCAGACGCAATCACTCGCGACGGATACACCTTCAAGGGCTGGAAAGACCAGGCAAGTGGCGAGGAATTCACTCCCGGTGACGCGGTTGAACTGACCACCGCAAACCCGGAACCGCGTGCTGGTTGCACAGTGGGAGCAAAAACGCTGTTCCTACTCCCACCCCCACAACCGACGCCTTCGGCAACCACTCCGGCCCCGTGCCTTCGACCTCTACTCCCCGGTTGCACCGACTGCTCCGGCAACGCCTGCCACCCGGCAACGCCTTCTACGCCCTCAGTCTCCGGCTCTGATCGGTCCCAACCAGCCTTCTGACCCCGGTCAGCCCGGCGGCAACCCAGCACAGCCTGGAACAGATGATCCGGCACAGCCTGGTCAGCCCTGCATCTGAGCAAGGCACCCAGGGTGGAAACGCTCCGCGAGCACTGGCACACACCGGTTGGTCACCCGTCGCTCTTGCTGCCTCGGCAGCCTTCTTGAGCATGGGAATCACGATCCTCATGGCAGCGTCGCCGCGGCGAAAACTGAAGCGCTGCGGTAATGAGCACCAAGGGGCCAGCTCAGCGGAATAACCCTCGCTGCCAACACATTTCATCACCATAATGAGCGGGGCCGGGGAGCAATCGCGCTCCCCGGCCCCGGCCTCGTTAATCAGCAGACCAACCAGACGATCAGGTCAGATCCACGCTCCCGAACGAGTGCAGTAGTACCAACTGCCGTCGATCTTCTGCCAGCCGGTACGCATCGGCCATCAGCGCCGAAGTAGTACCAGGACAGGCCGATGCTGCCACCCGGTTGCCATGTGGCCGTCCGCTCGAAGCGGTACCAGTGTCCGTCGAGGTTCTTCCATCCGGTCACCATGCGGCCGTCAAGGCCAAAGTTGTACCAGTGGCCATCAATCTGGGCCCACCAGATCTTCATGACGCCCGTAGCTCGGATCAAAGTAGTACCAGCTGCCCTTTCTCTTTGAGCCAGCCGTTTGTGCGGGGGCCAGTACGAGCTGTAGTGGCTCCACTTCCCGTCCTGCTGTTTCCCAACCGGTGACCATGATGCCATCAGCGTTGAAGCGGTACGTTGCATCGCTAATGACAACGCTCTGCGAGAGCCGCGAAGCTGCCGTCCTCGAGCTGCCACTTCCAGCCGGCACCGGTGTTCACCCAGTGCGGGGGTTGCAGAAGGCGTGGGATCCGGGGCCGGGTCGGCTCAGGATCAGGGGTGGGCTGCGGGGCGGGGTTAGATCAACTGACGGTGTGGGAGCTGGAGTTGGGTCCACCGAGAGGAGGGGCGGAGTCGGATCCACCGTCGGAGCCGGCGTGGGCGTGGGCTGCGGATCGACCGAAGGCGTCGGCTGCGGAGTAGGCGCGACGTCCCTCGCCCGGGTCCGTCAAACCCAGGTACGCAGCGTCAACGCGCATGAAATCAATGTTCTTGCACCCACCGGTCTCACACAGCAGGCCCCAGGTTCCATCATTCAGCGCATGCAGGGGTCGAGTAGACTAGTGTCGCCGCTCGAAGACCTTACCCTCGTTCCAAGTGAAGCTATCGTCGTGGGACACACGAATCGTTCCATTCGCGCGCGCACTCGACGAATCCGCATTCGAGAAAGGCAGGACGCGTGCACGCGCCGAACCTGAGGCGCATTCGAGATGCACGAATGATCGAGGCATTGTTGCGAGGATCAGTCAGGTCCCAGTTGTGACGGAAAGGACCCCTAGGTCAGACCGCCATCGTAGGAAATCGCCTCGAGGCGCTGGCCCGCGGTGCCCTGCGTCCGAGAGTTGAGCAACAGGCGCCCGTCAGAGAGCTCAACGACCTTGTTCTCATCCGCACTACCTCACTGGGCGCCCGGCTTCCACGTTGCGCCGTGGTCATCAGAGTAGAGCAGAAACCGCGCAGGCGAGGTGCTACCCGCATTTGCGACCGCATACTGCTGAATCAATCGGCCAGCGTGCGCCGTAGCGAAGCTGAATGCCCTCACCGGAAGACGCGAAACGCGTAAAACCACTGACCTTCATAACCAGCCGTCACGCATGATCGGTGATGGTGCGAGGGTTCACCCACGTCTGACCGTTGTCGTGCGACTCCACAACATGTGCGTGGAGGATGTTGCGCGCGTTGGGATCGGTTCTCAGCTGCGATTGGAAGAGACCCGCGTCAAAAGACTTCACCGAGAACAGGAAAAATCGTCCTGGTGGTGCGATCAACGACGAAAGAAGGATCCGAGAATCCGACCTTATTCGCGCCGGGGGTTCCGGCAAGAGCGGTTTGGATCGGGGTCCACGACTTACCGCCGTCCTTCGAGATGCGGTAGACGATCGAGTTCGCCTGGGGTGCATCCTGGCAGGTCTCGGACGACCATCCCATGCGGCGATAATCCAGCCGTTGGTGGCCGTGGTCAGCGCGGGGATGCGATGGCACTTGAATCCATTCAGACCAGGCGAGGCCAGGCGCGCAACCTCGCCGATCGCGTAGTCCTTGGGGGTTTCCACCGGGTCCGGCTCTGCTGCACGCGAACCGGGAAGCACGGTGACGGCCTCGGCAGTGGCGGTAATTCCGCCGGCGATGACGTCGTTTCCGTTGCGATCACGGGGTTGCTGCCCACGTCGAGGTGGGGGTGAAAGAGCCGGCGGCCAGGGCTCGGCCTCGGTGATCGTGTGAGGTCGCGGACTTGCACTGCTCGGTGGTGTGCGCGGCGAGGTTGTGCCAGCGGCAGTTCGGCGCGCCGGTGGTCAGGGACGCCCGCGAGGTCTCGATTCCTTCGGGAATACGGTCAGAGCACTGTCAGTCGTTCGTGTCGTGGTGAAGGTGAAGTGAGGACGTCCCCCATATACCTTGTGTCCCGAGAGTGTCTGTGCGCGTTGCGGTAACGGTGATCGGCGCTGGGGTTGTTTCGTTTGCCGAGGCCGTGGCGGCGTTGCCGGGTTGGGTGTCACTTTCGGGGGTTGCCAGTGCCGGCAGAGAGAACGACGCACACAGGAGTGCAGCGCCTGAGACGGCTGCCAGGGCCCGCCCATATCGACGGAGGGTCATCTTTGGTCCTTCTGGATGAATGATATGGATGCGCGACTGAAAAGCGACACGTGAGTCAAGTCTCAGTCATCACGTAAGTCATCTTACAAATTCGCGGAACCTTCAGACAGTTTCATCAGGATACTATTCGCTGCCTTTCAGCATATTTACACCGATTTTGTTGACGTGTGTGCGAGTAAGTGTCGTGCTGTGCGTGTGTAGCTGGCTTTGACACAGGAAAGCTTCAATTGGCACAGCCTATCCACGGCCTCGTCCACAGACTCTCCCACAGCCTCCCCTCCACACGAAGTCAACAAAAGACACAGAGCTATCCAGGGGCTCTCCCCACCCCCACACGAAGTCAACAAAAGACACAGGCCATAGGGCATGACATTCACCGATTTCCTGTGTCTTTCGGGAAGGAAGGGCGAAAGCCGGACGAGCGCGAGACGGAGACAGACTGGCGGCCCCACGCGCGAACATAAGACGGCTGTGGCCGTGCATACGCACCGGCCCACAGCATCGGGTCAAAACACCAGTCTTGACCCGAGCTCAGCTCAGCTTAAGCAGCCGACCGAACCACACATGAGGTCAACTCAGCGAGCTGCGCTACCTTCGGTGTAGTCCTCATCAGCCTGGGTCCAGCCGAAAGCCTTACGCAGCTTCTGGCCGGTGGCCTCGATCGGGTGAGACTCTTCCTCAGCGCGCAGTGCCTTGAACTCGAGAGCACCATTGTCCTGGTCCTCGATGAAGCGGCGGGCGAAGGTGCCATCCTGAATATCAGTCAGGATGTCGCGCATAGCCTGCTTGGAGGATTCACCGATAACGCGCGGGCCAGAGATGTAGTCGCCGTACTCAGCGGTGTCAGAGCAGGACCAACGCTGCTTGGTGATGCCACCCTCGTTGATCAGGTCAACGATCTGCTTCATCTCGTGGCAAACCTCGAAGTAGGCGATCTCGGGCTGGTAGCCAGCCGCAACCAGGGTCTCGAAACCGGCCTGGATCAGGTGAGAGACGCCGCCACACAGAACGGCCTGCTCGCCGAAGAGGTCGGTTTCGGTCTCTTCAGTGAAGGTCGTCTTGATGACGCCCTGCACGGGTGCCACCAATTGCCTTTGCATAGGACAGAACCAGGTCCCAAGCCTGACCGGAAGCGTCAACCTCAACGGCAACAACGTCCGGGGTGCCCTTGCCCTGGGTGTAGGTCTCGCGGACCTTGTGGCCCGGACCCTTGGGGGCGACCATGATGACATCGTGACCGGTGGGGACCTCGATGTAGCCGTAGCGAATATTGAAGCCGTGCGCGAAGAGGAGGGCCGCGCCTTCCTTCAGGTTCGGGGCGATCTGCTCGGCGTAAACGAAACGCTGCACCTGGTCGGGCAGGAGGACGGAGACAACGTCGCCCCTCAGCCACGGCCTCGGGAACATCCTTCACCTCGAGGCCGGCTGCCTCAGCTCTGGCCCACGAGGAGGAACCGGGACGCAGGCCAACGACCACGTCAACGCCGGAATCCTTCAGGTTCGAGTGCGTGCGCATGTCCCTGCGAACCGTAGCCAATAACGGCCACCTTCTTGGACTGGATCAGCGACAGGTCTGCGCCGTCGTCGTAGATGATCTCTGCCATTCTTATTTCTCCTTTAGTTGATCCGTAATCGATTGCTCACCGCGACCAATCGCGACAGCACCCGATTGGACGAGTTCGATGACGCCGTAGGGTTCCATGGCCCGCAGCAGCGCCTCCAGCTTGGGTAGTGAACCGATCGACTCAATGACGACCGACCCAGGTTGAACGTCGACAACATGCGCGCGGAACAAGTCCACGACCTGCAAAACGCCAGTGCGACGAGATTCGTCAGCGCGAACCTTCATCATGAGCAGACGACGTTCGACGGATTCCTCGGGGTGGAGCTCAACAATCTTGAGCACATTGATGAGCTTATTGAGTTGACGCTTCACCTGCTCGATGGGAGCAGAAATCGGCCTCGACAATAATCGTCATGCGTGAGATGCCGGGTTGCTCGGTCTCCCCACTGCGAGGACTTAATGTTGAACGAGCGGCGTGCAAACAAGCCGGAGACTCGGGTCAAAACACCGGGCTTGTTTTCTACCAGGACAGCCAGCGTGTGCATCATCAGTCTTCCACCTCCCAGTCGGGCGCGATATCGCGGGCGTAACGAATATCGTCATTGGGTACTCCGGCTGCGACCATCGGCCACACCATCGCGTCTTTCGAAACCCTGAAGTCCAAGAGGACCGGGCGATCAGTTAATCGACATCGCCCACTTAATTGCGTCCTCAACGTCCCTCGGCGCGACGTACAGTGCGCGCCTCCAAGCCATAGGCCTTAGCGAGCATCTCAAAGTTGGGGATCTGTTCACCCTCGGTCGGGTTCAGCGTCGTATTCGAGTAACGCTCCCCGTAGAACAGTATCTGCCACTGACGCACCATTCCCAGCACCGAGTTGTTGATCAGCGCGACCTTGATCGGGATGCAGTGTTGATCGAGCGAGGTTGCCAGTTCCTGGTTCCGTCATCTGGAAGGAGCCATCGCCGTCAGCAGCCCACACGACCGTGTCCGGCGCACCCACTTGCGCCCATGGCTGCGGGGATGCAGTAGCCCATGGTTCCCAGACCACACGAGGAAATGAAGTGCGAGGGTTCTTCGAATTCGATGAACTGAGCGGCCCACATTTGGTGCTGCCCCACGCCGGTGACGTAGATGGCCTCGGTGCCAGCGATCGAGGACAGCTTCGAGATCACCTCTTGAGGAGCCATGAAACCGTCAGTGGGTTCGACCCATCCAAGCGGGTAGGTCTCACGCAGGCGGTTCAGGGTAACGCCACCACAGGTCAGGCTTGCCGAGGCGTTCGTAGGCCTCGGGAAGAGCGGCGTTCAGCGCGGCCAATGCGGGCTTGAGGTCCGCGACCACCGCGACATCGGCGTAGCGGTTCTTTGACATCTCGGCGGCGTCGATATCGACGTGGACAATGCGGGCGCGAGGCGCGAAAAGATCCAACTTTCCGGTCACGCGGTCATCGAGGCGTGCGCCCAGCGCAACGACCAGATCCGCGCGCTGGAGAGCTCCCACCGCGGGAACAGTGCCGTGCATGCCGGGCATCTTCAAGTTGTGCGGGTCCGAATCGGGGAAGGCACCGCGTGCGGGAAGAGTCGTCACAACAGCCGCGTCGGACAGTGCGACCAATTCGCGCAGTTCCTTTCGGCGCGCGCTCGGACGAGGCCGCCACCGACGTAGAACACGGGAGCCTGCGCGCGTGCGATCTCCTCTGCGGCACGCTCGATCTGGCGCGGAATGGGCTCGAAAGCAGGCTGATAGCCGGGAAGATCCATGGGCGCAGGCCAGATGTATTCGAATTCTTCAACCTGTGCGGATCGGGTGATATCCACGAGGACGGGACCCGGTCGGCCAGTTTTGGCGATATGGAAGGCTTCGGTGAGGCGAGCCGGGATTTCACGCGGGTCCGTGACCAAGAAAGAGTGCTTGGCCAGGGGCATTGAGGCGCCCACGACGTCGGCTTCCTGGAAAGCATCGGTGCCGATCAGGGAGGCGCCAACCTGGCCTGAGATGACGACGACTGGGACGGAATCGATGTTTGCGTCCGCGATCGCGGTCAGAGTGTTTGTTGCCCCTGGACCCGAGGTTACGATCGCAACGCCCACCTTACCGCTGGCCAGGGCGTATCCTTGCGCCGCATGGCCTGCGCCCTGTTCGTGGCGCACGAGGATGTGGTGGAGCGAGGAGCTCATCAAAGGATCGTAGGTGGGCAGGATCGCACCACCGGGCATGCCGAAAACGTCAGTCACGCCCAATGCTTCAAGAGTGGTCACAATGGCGCGCGCCGGTCATCACCCGACGTATTTCGTCAGTCATTATCAGCCTTCAGTCGGTCTACGCTTCCGCTTCAAAGGGACGCGAGGTCCTTTGGGGAATCGTAAAGGTGTCATGCATGAAAAATCCCCTTCACAGGTGCGGTCGCGGCGCAAACTCAGGTGTTTGCAAACGCGTAGCGCATATGCGCGAGGATTGAGGCGTGCGTTCCATCCGACAATTCACGGCAGAATCGCACGCCTGGGTACGATGACCGAGACGAAATTCCCGAAATGCGAAGCTTCATCACTCTTCTACCGTAGAGCCTCTTGCGGTCATCGAGCTTTTTAATCTCACACTCCGGAATATGTGGGACCTTGGCCTCAAAAAATCGAAAAATTTGTCAGACAGCAATTGGGTCCCTTTCGACACAATCTGCATAATTCTGCGCTTCATCCATTTGGCCCTCTCCCGAGTAAGACGATACTGAGAAGCGGATACAGAAAATCCTGATCAGCAGACAATGGAGCCATCACAGTGGAGATCTTATTTACGAAGCTCGCTGATCAGCCTGTCCTATTCTTGTTCCTCCTGATCGGTATCGGAATGGCCTTCGGCCACGTGAAGATCAAGGGAATCGGACTGGGTGCAGCAGCTGTCCTTTTCCTTGCAATCATCCTGTCCGCATGGGCTGAAACCTACGGAATTCACCTACGCGTCACCCGAGGCTGGGGCACGCGGCACTTGCGCTCTTCGCCTTCGCTATCGGTATGAATTCGGGCGCCTCGTTCTTCCATAACCTGAAGAGCGCGGTCGGCCCGATTCTCACGATGGTCGCCCTCTACGGAATCGCGGCAGCCTCCGGTGAAATCATTGGCCGTATGTGGGGAATGGACCCCGCTCTCATCGCCGGCACCTTCGCCGGAGCCGTCACCAACACTCCCGCTCTTGCCGCCGCAGGCGAGGCCTCGGGGAAGTTGGACTTGGCGACCGTCGGTTACTCAATTGCTTATCTCTTCGGTGTTATCGGTATGCTCATCGCCTCGGCCGCGGCCCTGTCCTACGGGAAGCGCGACAAGGATGCCCCCTCTCCCCTGGCGAACCGCACGATCCGCGTCGAGCGTGACGATCACCCCTGCTTGGGCGATATTTATACGACTCTGGGTTCAAAGATCACCTTCTGCGCCTGCGTCGAGGCGAAAACCGGCCCCATCATGCGCCCGTCGATGACCGACACCGTGGATAAGGGGCGACTTGGTGACCGTCGTCGGCCCCTCGTGAGTTGGTCGCCCGCGTTTCGCAACCGAGTTGGGGCACCCCTCCTCACACTCTCTCATCGAGGACCGCGCCTACTTGGATTTCCGTCGCGTGACAATATCGAACCCGAAGCTCGCCGGCCACACTGTGGAAGAGCTGGACCTTGCGAGCAAGTTCTCCGCGACCATTTCCCGCGTTCGCCGAGGCGACGTCGACATGATCGCCGAACCTGGCCTTGTTCTTCAGCAGGGTGACTGCGTCCGCGTGGTTGCAACCGACCTCGAAGATGCGGGAGATTACAAAGTTCTTCGGCGACTCCGCACGAGGCCTGTCTGACCTTAATCCGATCAGCTTGGGCGTGGGCATGGCGCTGGGAATTTTTGATTGGCGAGATTCGATCTTCACCCCGACTGGAGCCCTACTTCTCCATTGGTTCAGCAGCTGGCACCTTGATCGTCGGCCTGATCTTTGGCCGCATGGGTCGCATCAGTCCCTATCGTCACCAGCGATGCCCTTCACGGCTGGACAAGTTCTGGCAGAGTTCGGCCTTCTGGTCTTCCTCGCACAAGCGGGTGCTAACGCAGGTGGACAGATCGAAAAGGCCTTCACCTCTGGAACCTGGCTGCAGATCCTCTTGCTGGGCATCATCATGACCTCGATCATGGCTATTGGCCTCTACGTCATCATGCGCTGGTTGTTCAAGATGGGGGAACGAAGCCTCGGGTCTTCTGGCTGGCGCTCAGACACAGCCTGCAGTCCTGGCTTTCGCAAACTCTCGTCACGAATATGGATCCGCGCGTTTCCTTGGGGTACGCGCTGGTCTACCCGTTGCCATGATCGGCAAGATCCTCGTCGCTCAGATCATGGGTGGCATGTAATCACTCTGAGTGCTCAAAGCTCGTGGGCCCCGCACCAACAGGTGCGGGGCCCTAGCTCACTCAACTCAGACCTCAGTCACGCGGCTTTTCGCGCATTTCCCAGGTCTCGATGATGTCGCCTTCTGCGATGTCCTTGTAGCCCAAGGTGATACCACATTCGTAGCCCTCGCGGACTTCGGTGACATCGTCCTTCTCGCGGCGAAGCGATGCGATTTCGGGTTCTCTGCAACGACGACGCCATCGCGAACCAGGCGAGCCTTGGTTCCACGCTTGATGGTGCCGGAGCGGACAATCGAACCAGCGATGTTGCCGAACTTGCCGGAACGGAAGACCTGACGGATCTCCGCACTGCCCAGTGCGACCTCTTCGTAGATCGGCTGAGGCATGCTCCTTCATCGCGGCCTCGACATCGTCGATCGCCGAGTAGATGACGTTGTAGTACTTGATCTCGACGCCCTCGGCATCGCAGCAAGTTCCTGAACGCGCTCTGCCGGGCGGACATTGAAGCCAATGATGACTGCGTTGTCCACGGTCGCCAGGTTGACGTCGTTCTGGGTGGTTGCACCGACACCGCGGTGGATGATACGCAGAGCAACTTCTTCGCCCACGTCGATGCGCAGCAGCAGATCTTCCAAGCTTCAACAGCACCGGAAACGTCACCACTTAATGACCAGGTTGGGGGTATCAACCTCGCCTTCCTTGAGGACCTTATCGAAGTCTTCGAGGGAGACGCGCTGCGACGCTTAGCCAGCATGGCCTGACGTTCAACAGCTTCACGCTTGTCAGCGATCTGGCAGGCGGTACGGTCATCGGAAGCAACCAGGAAGAGTCACCTGCACGCGGGACCGAGGTCAGGCCCAGCACTGCAACCGGCGTCGAAGGTCCGGCCTCAGGCATCGTTACCGCTGTCGTCGAACATCGCACGAACGCGGCCGTGCGAGGAACCGACAACCAGCGAATCGCCGACGCGCAGGGTACCGCGCTGGACCAGCATGGTTGCCACCGCGCCGCGTCCCTTATCAAGGTTCGCTTCAATGGCCACACCGCGTGCGTCCGTATCCGGGTTCGCTTCCAGGGTCAGCGCCGCATCAGCGGTCAGCAGCACGGCCTCGAGAAGCTCGTGGATACCCTTGCGCTGCTTGGCCGAAATGTCGACGAACAGGACGTCGCCGCCGTACTCTTCGGCAACGAGGCCGTACTCGGTGAGCTGTGCGCGGATCTTCTCCGGGTTCGCCTCTTCCTTATCGACCTTGTTGACTGCAACAACGATCGGCACGCCGGCGAGCCTGCGCGTGGTTGATTGCTTCAACGGTCTGAGGGCATGACACCGTCATCAGCTGCGACCACGAGGATCGCAATGTCGGTAACCTGCGCACCACGGGCACGCATAGCGGTGAAGGCCTCGTGACCGGGGGTATCGATGAAGGTGATCGGGCGGCGCGTGCCGTCCTCTGCGGTGACCTTCACCTGGTAGGCACCGATGTGCTGAGTAATGCCACCGTGCTCAGGAATCGACGACGTCGGTGTGACGGATCGCGTCGAGGGAGCTTGGTCTTACCGTGGTCGACGTGGCCCGCGACCGTGACGACCGGGGACGCGCGGTTGCATGTTCTCTGCATCGTCCAGTTCTTCGGCTTCGAGGTCGATGTCGAAGGACTCGAGCAGTTCGCGATCTTCGTCTTCAGGAGAGACAACCTTGACGTCGTAGCCGAGCTCTGCGCCCAGTGCCTCGAAGGTGTCTTGATCCAGCGACTGCGTGGCCGTTGCCATCTCCGGGTGGAAGAGGACGGTGACCAGCGCTGCGGGATTAACGTTGATCTTTTCAGCGAAGTCCGCCAAAGAGGCACCCTGGCGGATACGGATCTGCTGTCCATCGCCGCGAGGAATCGACACGCCACCAATGACGGGTGCGTTCTGCTGTTCGAACTCTTGACGCTTTGCGCGCTTCGACTTGCGTCCGCGCGAGCTCTTGCCGCCACCGCGACCGAATGCGCCCGGCGTTGCGCCGCCGCAGCCGCCACCGCGACCACCGCGCGGCGGGCGAAAACCGCCACCGGCATTTGCTCCGGGGCACCCTGGCCGCCGCCACCGGGACGGGTTCCGCGACCACGACCGCCACGAGGACGATCAGAAGAAGGTGCGGGACCATCCGAGCGAGCGAAGTTCGCCTGTCCGGGCATCATCCCCGGGTTCGGACGCGGACCGCCACCTGAAGGTGCGCCACCTCGCTGCGGACGAGGGCCACCGGAACGCCCGCCCTGTGCGCCTGCAGGGACGCGGGGACGTTCGCCACCCTGAGCGCCGCCGCGAGGCGGACGTGCTCCCCGCGGCCACCTGGCCACCGCCGGGACGGGCATGCCCTGACTGGATGCATAGGGGTTGTTTCGGGGCGGGGGCCACCGGGGCGAGGCGCTCCAGGACGAGGCGCACCCGGCTTAGTGCTGCGCCGCCTGCAGGGACAGGGGTGCACGAGGCGCGCCCGGCAGGGAGCTGCACCCGGCAGGGGGCAGCGGCGTGAGTATCACTTGCAGGGCGAGCACCCGGCAGGGGGCGCGAGTTTCCTTCGCGCTTTCGACTGCTTCGCCCTTCGGAGCCTCAGCCTTAGGGTGCGCGAGGCGCAGGCTTGCGCGAGGCGGGCTGGGGGCCTCGGGAGTGGGGGTTTCGTCCTTCACTGAAGCCTGAGCGGACTCCTGCCGGCTTCTCAGCGCTGGCCTTCGCACGAGGCTTGAGGGGCAGCGAGGCTTCTTGGACGTGCTCTTACGGCATCACCCGATGCGGCTGATCCGGAGAGCTTTTCGAAATGTTCACGCGCGTCACGCGCGACAGGGAGTTCAAGTGCGGAGGACGAAGCCTTGACGTATTCGCCCTTGTCTCGTAGGTAGGCCAGCAGTTCCTTGCTGCGGGGATTCCGAGCTCTTTCGCGAGCTCGTGGACGCACCAGTTTGCCACTTTTCTCCTTGTTCAGGGAACGTCCCGAAACGCAGGACGTATCGACTGATATTGCAGGCAGCTCATCGCTGGGTACTCATCGGGTGCCCATGGGCTTTCAACCCGCTTTCGCTACTCGTTGTCCGGCGCCCTGTGCGCCGCTGACAGAATGGCCTCCCCCAAGGCCTTCCACTGCTGGTCAGTCATCTCGACCGTCCTGCGCAGTGAACGCCCCATCGCCCGCCTGGTGCGGGCAAGGTCTAGGCAGCGAGTTTCGGGATGAAACCACGCTCCCCGACCGGGAAGTTGACGACGGTCATCAACGTGGAGATGTCCGTCGGTAGAGGCAACGACACGGATTAACTCCGAGCGTTGCGCGCGTATTCCACAACCCACACAGGTGCGAAGCATAGAGGTGGATTGAGACACGCCTTCAAGCTTAGCTGGTTCAGTCCTCATCCAAGTCATCGGATTGTGAGCGACTGATCACGTCATCCGGAGTGGACGAACGCGACGCCAGTGCTTCTTCACCGTTTTCGGTGTCCGAGTGAATGTCGATGTGGAAGTCCGTCAGACGCGCAGCGAGGCGTGCGTTCTGGCCTTCTTTACCGATTGCCAGCGAGAGCTGGAAGTCAGGGACAATCGCGGTGGCAGTGCGCTGTTCAACAGAGTGAACAACCACGCGGGACACGCGAGCCGGAGACAAAGAGTTAGCGACGAAACGCGCCGGGTCTTCTGACCAGTCGACGATGTCGATCTTTTCTCCACCCAGTTCGTTCATGACTGCACGCACACGCGAACCCATGGGGCCAATGCAAGCGCCCTTGGCATTGACACCCTCGCGGGTTGCCAAAACAGCGATCTTCGAGCGGTGTCCGGCTTCACGGGCGATTGCCTTAATGCGGACCAGTCCCTCTTGGATTTCGGGAACCTCGCGCTCAAAAAGCCCCTTAACGAGGCCGGGGTGGGTGCGCGACAAGGTGATGCGAGCGCCGCGGTCAGTGCGTTCGACGGAGACGATGAGCGCACGCAGGCGGGTGCCGTGGGAGTAGTCCTCGCCGGGAACCTTTTCGGAATCGGGAAGAACGGCCTCGAAATCATCAGCCAGCTTCACGATCGTCATACGCGAGTCGCGAGACTGCTGAACAACGCCGGTAACGATCTGGCCGGTCTTGCCGGCAAAGTCACCCAGGACGCGCTGATCGTCGGCGTCACGCAGGCGCTGCATAATGACCGAACGCGCTGTGGATTGGGCGATGCGGCCAAAGTTCTTCGGGGTGTCGTCAAATTCTCCGATGGGGTTACCATCGTCGTCTTCTTCGGTGGCCATCACGGTGACGCGGCCGGTGCGCTTATCAATTTCGATGCGAGCGCTTTGAAATCGCACCGGGGATGTTGTGGTGAGCGTGAGTGGCGCTTCTTCGATGGCGTCAACCAGGGGTATCGGGCGATACCCTTCTCGTGTTCGACCATCCGCAGGGCGGTCATATCGATTTCCATAGCGTCTCTCATTCCCACGAGCCGAAGTCGACGCGCGAACGCGCCTTCTTGATCTCGTCATATGCAATTGTGTGGCTTTCAGCGCCGGTATCTACAGTAGCGCTTTTCTCGTCTGCCTGGCTGACTCGTCCCACGAGCTTGTCACCGTTGCGCAATTTCACGCTAACAAGTCCGCCGATCGACGCATCCAGTGTTCAGGCTTCTTCAGCTCTCGTTCAAGGCCGGGAGTGGATACTTCCAGCATGTAGGCGTCCGAGATCGGGTCAGCTGAATCCATGGCTTTGGAGATTGCCCGCGAGATTTCGGCAAGAGCATCGGAAGACAGGCGCTCCGCACCAAGGGGCTCTTCAACGGTGATACGACACACCAAGTCCCCGTTTTGTTTGAGGATCGTTACCGCGTCAAGCTGCGCCCCCGCTTGGGTGACGATACCTTCGACCAGCGCACGGACCTGTTCTTCAATCTGTGTGGGTGCCACCTTCACTCCTTCACGCGACACGGTATTCTAGGCAATCGTACTCGTCTTTTGACCATGGGATGATGTTGTTGTGAAACACCCGAAACTCTTCACTGCGTGTATTGCTGTCCTCAGCATGTCCTTGGGGGCATGCGGAATCCACCTGGAATCTTCCGCCACCCACTTGCCCGCATTGACCGGTTTCGCACTTTCCCGTGATGCTTCGGCAAGGACCGAGGCCGCCGCGGCCCAGCGCGCGCATTCCCTCGCTGCACTCGCAAGCGAGTGTTCCTCCTGCGCGTCTACTCTTGAGGCCCTTGCGCAGAGTTCGCAGCAACGCTTAGATTTCCTCGGTGGAGTATGGGACCCCTGGAAGGATCAGGAGAACACTGCCAATCTTCCCCAGCCTGAAGAGGTTGCCGAAGCCCCTGCAGGATCGAAGAATTCATTTCGTGGCTCGTGATCTCGGCTCGCCGGGACCTGCGTGCAGCCAGCAACCCCACGACTTCCTCTCCTGAGCAATCGCGCCAACTGAGCGCAGTCGCGCTGGGACGCTACGCCTCGGCAGTGCAATTGGCCCAGGCCTACGCGATCGACATCGATGCGGGCGATCAGGGCGTTGATGCTCTCGCCCAGCGATTCACCCAGGCCACAGGCGCCACCCCAATTGGCTCGTCCACCAGGGCGCTTCCTCCGACCTGACGCTCCCCCAGGTCTCGCAAACAACCTCTCGCTTTTTCGTCTTCCGGCGAGGCCGCCGCTTCCACCGCGAGCTGGGACTGCATCGCACAGACTCTGCCCAAGTCTGCGGTCCACACCGCCGACTTCTACGAGGCCGAGACCATTGAGAACGCTCTCCTTGATCGCGCCTCGCGCTCTTTGGAACGCGGGAGCAAGGATTCGCGCCAATTGCGCTGTTCTCTTGCGAACACCTCGCCTTCTGATCTTGCCCAGGCCAGCCTTCGCGCCGATGTCAACCTGCTCCAGTCCGACTCACAAGATGTTCGTCTTTTCGGCGTTCAAGCCGCCCTCGACGATCTTCGTCTCTGGGCTGGTGCTCCGACCGTTACTTTCCCGGCGGTGGTGACGCTTCAATGAGCTCGGGACTTGCCGATTATCGTAATCTGCTCCCTCGTGGGGACGCGGATGCGCTCCATATTGAGCTCGCTGACGGGGCAATCCTCGTTTCGGGGCGCTATGCCTTGATCATGATCCGTGAAGGTGAAGTCATTGATTCGGCGATGTGGTACGAGGTTCAGAGCGCTCGCTGGAAGGGAGAGAAACAGGAGTTGAGCGTGAACTGGGTTGATCCGGCACGTCCCCCTCTAGTTGTTCATTCCTCGCACTCTCCCATGCGTCCTTTTATGGAAGACATCAGCGAGAAGGTCAATCGTACTCAGGTTCTGGTTCGCAGCGTGAAAGCTCCAAATGGTGCGGTGATTACCGCGCAGATTCGCAAGCGCGAAGATGGAGAATTGTTTTCTGTTCTTGCAGCACGCGGAAGGCTTGATGACGAGGCGATGGAGCTCGCGCATTCCCTTGAAAAACAGCTGCGTGAAAGCGTTGGTTTGGAGTAGCCCAGGAGTTACTGTGCGCGCTCGGTGAAGCGCTGGCGTACTTCTTCGAGGCGCATGAGCTCTCGGAAAGCCTGAGTGTATTGGGGATCGTCTTCGCTCAGCCGTTGAAGGTTCGCATTCGCATCCGCCAGTCGCCTTGTCACATCGAGGCGGACCATTGCTCCCATCGCTCCCCTGCAGTACGCGCGGAGCTGGTCCTCACGGTCTTGAGGGAGCGGAGCAACCGCTAATTCAACCAACACGGCTGCGACTTCGGGGATCATGAGCGCGCGAACATCCTCGATGAAGGCCCGCGTTGCCGCCTGGACACCTTAGCACCAGTCCCAAAGTGTTCTTCTGCTTGACGAAGGACTTTCACGAAAGCATCCAAGCCGCCTGCGGCTCGGATCGCGTCGTGAACTGCTCGGTAGGAGGGAACAGAGAATGCTTCTCCCCCGAGCTCTTCAAAGCCCGATCCCACCACGTACATGGGGTATTGAATGAGTGCTTCAAGAGCTTGCCGCTCGATGCGAGAAACCGGGTCCTCGGGGCCTTGCCTCACGGGGACAGGCTGCGGACTTTCCGCGGGCGTTCCCTTCCCGCATACGAGGCCGGGCGCGAGTGCGCGCTGAACGAACCGCACGCGAGACCTCGGAAATATCCATGCCGATCCACCCCGCGAGCGGACGCGTGTACTCGCGTTGGAGTGCGTGGTCGCGGATGCGAGCAACGACGGGAGCCGCCGCACGCAGAGCTTTCACGCGTCCTTCTGCGGTACGCAAATCGAGTTGACGCAGGACCGAACGGATGACGAACTCAAAAAGTGGCGTCCGAGAGTTCACCAACTCCACAACGGCGCGTTCTCCTTGAGCCATGCGGAGTTCACAGGGGTCCATGCCATTGGGTTCAACCGCGACGAAGGTCTGGGCTGCGAAGTTCTGGTCCATTTCGAATGCGCGAAGGGCGGCTTTTTGTCCTGCCGCGTCGCCATCGAAGGTGAAGATCACTTCTCCACCGTGGGTTTTCCATTGCTGAGGACAACTCCAGCGGCACTGTCCGCACTGTCTCCCAAAAGCCGGCGGACGATTTTGACGTGGTCTTCACCAAAAGCGGTACCGCAACTTGCGACCGCATATCCCACACCGGCGGCGTGGGCAGCCATGACGTCCGTGTAGCCTTCGACGATAACGACCTTACGGTTTCGTGTAATTTCTTTCTTCGCAAGATCGAGGCCGTAGAGGACTTGGGACTTGTGATGATCGGGGTTTCCGGGGTGTTGAGGTACTTCGGAGAATCCTTGTCCTCATCGTTCAAACGCCTGGCGCCAAAGCCAATCGTCGCACCCGTAATGTCACGGATTGGCCACATAAGTCTGCCGCGGAAACGATCATAGAGGCCACGGTTTCCGCGAGTTGCAAGTCCTGCAATCTCGATCTCTTGATCGGTAAAGCCCTTGGAACGCAGGTGGCGGGTAAGCGCATCCCATGAGCTGGGCGAATAGCCGATTCCGAAGTGGCGACAGGTCGCTTCATCGAAGCCTCGCTGACCAAGAAAACGACGTCCTTCATGAGCTTCTGGGGAAGAAAGCTGCGCCTGGTAGAACTCCTCGGCAACGCGGTGCGCGTCAGAGGCGCTGACGGCGACCGGGTTCTTCGCGGCGAAGGGTTCCGCTGCCCGCGGCCTCGTAACGCAAAGTAATCCCGGCTTTGAGGGCGAGGGCTTCTACGGCCTCGGTGAAGGAAAGAGAATCAACTTTTTGTACGAAACTGATGACGTCCCCGCCTTCGCCGCAGCCAAAGCAATGCCAAAAACCTTGGGAGGGGCGGACGTGGAACGAGGGCGTGCGCTCGTCGTGGAAAGGGCACAATCGCTTTCAAAGAATCCACACCTGCGGGGCGCAGGGCAACGCTCGCTCGCCGACGATTTCTTCAATGCGCGAAGCATCACGTACGGCGGCGATGTCTTCTTTCGAGGATCAGGCCGGCCGCGAGTTTAGTTTAGCGAGTGGACACTTTTCTAGCAGAAAGATGTGGATGGCGTCAGCCACCCCGATCCGCTTTCTCACAACTGCGAGGAGAGCATGCGCACATGCGCGCGTGCCAGCGCGATGCGGAGATATCGGTCAACGAGGCGACGGTCGATAACGACTCGCAGGCGCTGTCCCTCGTCCGTGGTTGCCGCGCATTGAGCGGCAAAAGGCGGTTCAAGATATTCGGGACCGGCGTTGACAAGAGCATCAACCAGGTCGTTGAGGAGCGTGCGCTGCTGGTAGTACACGGGTTCGCTTTCGCGCGGGCTCATGACGTAGTGGACCGCCATGCCCTTGAGGACCTGGATTTCCGCGCGAGTATTGACCGGGACGACGAGCTCGGCGAGGTAGCGCCCCAGGGGCTGGTCTCCTGCAACCTCGATGGTCGCCGCGACCGTTGCGTTGGAGAAGCGCCCGATCAGCTCGCTGGTCAAGTCCTTCAGAGCAGCCAAATCAGCGTAGGACCCGCTGAAAGACCCCATCCATTCGGGCATGGTCACCAAACGCTCGAAAGCGCGGTAAAGATCGTCTTCGCAGATCGATGTGCCATACCACTTCATGGTGGATTCAATGACCCCTTGGGTATGGGAATCGCTGCGTAGGCGTTCAACGTCCATTTTCCCCGTTGCAACAGCGTCTTCCATGTCATGAACCGAGTACGCAATGTCGTCAGAAAGATCCATGATTTGAGCTTCGAGGCGGCTGCTTGCCCGCGGGAGTTCCTTGGCGCATCCAGTCGAAAGTCGGTCGGTCATCCCTCGTAGACGGAGAATTTACGTTGAAGTTTAACGGGGGTCTGGGCCTTCGCCCCTCGCCCACGGGTATTTGCAGATCGCATCCAAGGTGGCACGCGTCAGGTTCAGACCTGCCGGCCCGTCTTTGCCAAGAACTTTGGGTTCCAAGCGTGCGACGATTCTCGCAGGTCTGCGCGTTTCCTTCCAAAACCGCCGATCTCGCGAGCCAACTCGTTGAGCGCAAGTTCGCCGTTGTGCCCAAAGGGTGGGTGGCCTAAATCGTGGGAAAGACAGGCCGCGTCCACCACATCCGGGTCTGCGCCCAGTTCTTTGCCCTAACCTGCGCCCACTTGGGCAACTTCGAGCGAGTGGTGAGGCGGGTTCGAACAAAAATCATCCGACGTTGGCCCAGGGACCTGTGTTTTCTCCCTAAACGTCGCAGAGCCGAAGAGTGGAAAGTACTCGCGCACGGTCGCGTTCGAAATCTGTCCGAGATCTGGATGGCGGTCTCTGGTACAAAACGCTCGCAATCACTGGGCACATAGGCAGGGGAAGTGTTCACATGATAAGCCTAACTGCTTGTTGCGGGCTTTCATTGTATAAGATGGTGTTGTGCAGTCAACGAACGGGACTCAGGTGGTGACTACCCTCGTCCATGCTGCCCGGAAAGGCACTCATCCGTGGTGGCATTCGCCGGCAATTTGCCGCATTCCCCGTCGCGTCGACCATGATCTTGCTCGCCAGCTCGGCGAAGAAGCAATCCGCTTTGCTCGAGTCGGCGTTGATGCTTTTTGCTTTCTCCGATCCCCGAGATGATTTGGGGCGTCAATCCAGAACTTGTTTCTCTGGTCAAGCGTTTCCACAGGGTCGGTGTCAAAATCATCGTCCATCTTCCTGGTTCGGCTGAGTGGAATACGCGTGATTTCAATGGTCCTTACTCCGCTGACGAGACTGTGACGACTCTGCTTGGGCGCGTTCGCGCATGCGTAGATGCGGGGGTCGACGGCATCGATCTGGGGACTCTACCGCTTATGCACTATGGGTCCAATTCAGCTGAGCGCCAGGAGTTCATGCATCTCTTGCGCGTGGTCATGGCTGAGGTGGCCAACACCGATACCTTGCCCATTCTGACTTCGAGTCTGCCCCACATGGACGACTCAGATTTGCAAGAGACTCTTCAAGAGTCGTGGTTCCATCACCTGCGCAATGACACTCTCCTCGATATCGAGTGGAAGCACCCGCAGCTGTGCGATGCTATCGCGAATACTTTCGCCAACCGCGATCCGGTGGGACATATCGCCGCTTGGCCTGCGCTTCCCTACGATGACAGCGAGATTCATCGCGCGCACACCCTTTTTGCGCTTGCCCTTCCGGGAGCTACTTATTTTGATTCGCCGTCAAAAGAAGCCATTTCCAGTTCCTTTGTGTTGATGGTTCAGCAGGCCTTGCGCACGCGCGAGGAGCACGGGATGGGAACGGGCTCTCTTGCCCATGTACGAGGCCTCCCCTGGGCTGGTCCGGATTGCTTGGTTCACATGAGCGCTCAGGTTATGGTTGTTTTCAACACATCAGATACCACCGTCGTCGTTCCTTGCGAACACCGCCCGCTGGTGTCAACGGGAGTTCTGCCTACCTCTACTGCTTCCGATACTCTGCTAGCACCTGGCCAGTGTGCCTGGTTTGAAACCGCACGGGTTCACCCGCGTGCGTTTGTCACGGAATAAGCACTGAACTGCCCGTACACTGAGATCACTGTTCCATCACACCCTGGAGACCACGTGGACTTCGATAGCGACTTCTGCGATTTTCATCCAGGCCATGCGGGCCCAGGCGTCACAGACGAAATGCGCTCATCGAAGCGCCGTAAGCGCTCGTCTTCTTCCCGCAGCGCAGGTAGTCAGGCGCATTCCCCAAAGCGCTCACTGGCCTCGGGAAAAGGAAAACAAGGTCTGGGATGTGCGCGCGCTCGGCTTGCCGCCTTTCAATATGCTCCCAATCCCGATGGTGACGCGGATCCGGGTGAAGTCGTGTGGACATGGGTCTCCTACGAGGATGACCCCAGCCAAGGCAAGGATCGCCCTCGTCGTTGTGCTGCGCGCACCTGAGGCCTTGTCGTCGCACGGCTCACGTCTGAGGACCACCGCAAGAACGCCGAGCAAGAGGCACATTGGGGGCGCTATTGGTTCCCGATCGGCACCGGCGCCTGGGATTCGCAAGGACGTCCCAGTCAGGTGCGCCTGGATCGCCTGCTTATCGTCGACCCTGCGGATGTTCGCCGCGAGGGTGCAACCGTCGATCACTCGACCTATAACGCCGTGTGCGATGCCTTGCGCGCGCACTGGAATGCCTAAGTTTTCCCATAACACCGCGAGGACGAGAGCCATGACTGATTCCGCTGGAAATTGCTCGCTTGAAGGCCGAGGCCGCGCAGGCCGCCGCTGAAGCTGCTGCCGCTAAGGCGCAAGCCGCGCAGGCTGCACTCGACGCTGCTCTTGCCACGCAGGCTGGTCAGGGTGACCAGAGTGAGACCGCGTCCCAGGCTGCTGCACCCGAGGCAGTAACCCAGCAGGCGGCTCCCACCGAAACTCCTGCAGCACCTGTGGAAAGCGAACCCACTGCCCCGGCCGAGGCCTCGGCAAGCGAAGGAGAACTGCAGGGCTACGCGGAGCAGGTCCGCGCGGGATATTCCTTCACCGCGCCGTCGATGCGACTGGGAGCTTTCTTGGACGGCGATACCCCGGTTCCGGGCGCTCCCGTCGGCATTCCCCTGGGTTTGATGAACCGCCACTGCCTGGTTGCAGGTGCAACAGGTACGGGTAAGACGTGTACCCTCCAGCTCATGGCAGAGCGCCTCTCCGAGGCCGGTGTCCCCGTTTTCGTCACCGATATCAAGGGAGACCTGACGGGTCTAGCACAGGCAGGGAAGCTCTTCCGAAACAAACTTGCACGTTGCGCAAGCATCGGACAGAACTGGGAAGGAAAGGCCTTCCCCACTGAACTGCTCACTCTGGGCGGACGCGGCGAAGGCGTTCCGATCCGTACCACGATCACTGAATTCGGGCCGCTCTTGCTTTCGCGCGTCTTGGGCTTGAACGATACAAAGTCCTCAGCACTGCAGTTGATCTTCCACTGGGCCGATGGACAAAACCTTGCGCTCATTGACTTGAAAGACCTGCGCGCCGTTATCGACTACCTGACGAATAACGACGGGGCAAGGAAGAACTCAAGGGAATCGGCGGCGTCTCCCCGGCGACCGCTGGCGTGATTTTGCGTGAACCAGCTGCTCTGGAAGCCTCGGGCGGCGACGTTTTCTTCAGTGAACCCGCCTTCGACATTTTCCGACCTTATGCGCGTGTCCACGGATGGTCGCAGCGTCATTTTCCTCCCTTGAGGTTGCCCGATTTGGGCAGCCGGGGCGCATTGTTCTCAACCTTCCTCATGTGGCTCTTGGCGGAGCTTTTCCAGACGCTGCCCGAAGTGGGCAATCCGGATAAGCCCAAGTTGGTCTTCTTCTTCGACGGGCCCACCTGCTCTTCACCGATGCCTCCAAGCAGTTCCTCCAGGCTGTTGTGCAGACGGTGCGATTGATCCGTTCCAAGGGCGTGGGCATTGTGTTCGTAACTCAGTCTCCCACCGACGTTCCCGACGAGGTTCTTGCTCAGCTCGGTTCGCGCGTTCAGCACGCACTGCGCGCGCACACGCCGAATGACGCGGCAAACCTCAAGAAAGGCAGTGTCCACTTTCCGACCTCGCCCCTGGATTTGGCGGAGGTCTTGACCTCGCTGGGTACCGGTCAGGCTGTCGTGACGGTTTTGGATGAGAAGGGCCGCCCGACCCCGGTTGCGCCCACCATGCTGGATGCTCCGGCCGCGGTCATGGGGCCAGCCGAGGCCTCGGTCGTATCCTCGATCGTGAACTCATCCCCCTTGCTCGCCCGCTACCGCGATGCAGTCGACAATGAGTCGGCGTTTGAGCTCATGGAAGCGCGCCTTGCTGCAGCAGCTCAGGCGGCCGAGCAGGCAGCCGCTGAAGCCCAGCGTGCGCTTGACGAGGCAAAGGCTCGCAAGGAAGCCGAAAAACAGGCAGCGAAGGAAGAGGCTGCACGTCAGAAGGAACTCGAGCGCCTGCAGCGTGAGGTTGAGAAGGCTGAAGAGCGCCGCCAGCGTGAGTTGGAGAAGGAAGCCTTGCGTCGTCAGCGTGAGGCTGAGAAAGCGGAAGAACGCCGTCAGCGGGCAACACAACGCGTCATCGAGTCCACGGTGAAGACTGTAGGAACGACCGCTGCCCGTTCACTTACTCGTTCGATTCTGGGGACGCTTTTCAAGTAAATTCGAAGATTTTCTGGCGCTTCTCGACACTTTATCGACGACCTGTCACAACCCCTGTCGGATATTTCACCTTACGGCGCGAAAGGGAATGAAATCGATAAAAATGGAGTTGTCAGAAGTGATGGCAATGGTGCGTCCCTCAGTGGGCGCATCTACGGATAGGTTTTAGGAGAACAATATGACTCAGGCACACCCCGTTGTTGCAGCAGCTCTTCAGCAGGCTCTCGTTGATTTGACCGATCTGTCACTTCAGGGCAAGCAGGCACTGGAACATCGAAGGCCCGGCTTCCGTTCGCTCACCTGCACCTGGATGAAATCATCGACGAGGTTCGCCTCGCCGCTGATGATGTCGCCGAGCGCATGGCGGCTATTGAAGTTGCTCCCGATGGCCGCGCAGCGACCGTCGCAGCAACCTCGCTGGTTGACCCGATGGAGCCCGGCTTCCTGCCCTCCGATAAGACCGCTCGCCCGGTACGAAGAGCGTCTGCTTGGTGTCGCCGAGCGCATCAAGGCAACCCTCGACCCGGTGGACGAGCGATCACCTGTCCAACGACCTGCTGATCGGCATTGCAACCGGCCTGGAGAAGCAGGCCTGGATGCTGCGCGCAGCAACCAAGGATCTCAACTGATTGTTGGTTTCGCTTTCATAGTGACCTCTTCGGAAGCGCCCCCCACTATCTTTTCAGTCTCAGATGCCCCTCAAGGCGTATTTCTCCCCTGAAAAGCACGCCGAGAGGGCCTTCATTCGCGCCCGAGCTTCTCCGCCAATTCCTGTGACCCCACTGACCGGGTGCGCTCTCACGTCCGCTCACAGCAACGAAGAGGCGACTCCCCATCTTCAGGTTGAGTCGCACGTGTTTGGCGACCAAAACTCGCCCATCGCTAAGACGATTGACGGGGCCGACACGTACTCAGCCGCCACCTCTGAACCAATTCAACATTGAGTGCGTCGCGCTCCGAATTGGCTAAAACCGCAAGCTTTGCAACGTCTGCGCCCAAAGCTGCCATGGTTTCCAAAAGCTCTCGCATGATCTCCGATTCGGGAGTCACCTCAAAGTCATGGAAGGACATGACGACCTTCGCACCCGCAGCATGTGCCTTCTCGGTCAGTGCAGGTGCAGCCGGAGCCATTTCCACATCCACCACATCCATCCCGCACCCGGCCAGCAGCTCAACGATCTGGCCCATAAACCGGCATTGAAACTTCAGCCTTCCCGCCCTGAGCAACTGTGCGAACAGTAGCCAAAACAGGCACATCCGAAGCACCCAAGATCTCTGCCGCAGACCTCGAAATCTCTTCGCGGGCCTGGTCACTCAGTTCTTCACCTGAAAAGCCCCGCAGGTACATCCAAGTGGTCCACGCCACTCGAGACATATCGTGCGGCTCCGATGCGGCGGCCTCGATCTGTTCAACAACTCCACGTACGTCCCCCGCCATCAGGGGAACAATGAAAACTACCGGCTGCCCGGCGCCCAGAAGCACTCGGCCTCGAGGAGGAATAGCACCCGCGGGGTCAAGCAATCCCGCGCCCACGCGAAGGCGCTGCGCCGTAGGCCTCGCCCAAATCACTGCGTCCAATAACAACAGGCTCCATGATGTCCCCTCTGCTCAGCAACCCTTAGTAGCCAACTTCTGCATGATGAATCGACGCTCGCTCGGCGTCGGTCGAGTATCGGTGATCCAACCAGCCGTCCGGCAAGTGCGGGGTCTTCTCTCCAGCGCGCCCACGAGGCCCACGCGCGGCCTCGGGAAAATCTTGGTCAAGGTCCAAGTCAGCCAGGCGCTCGCTAAGCTCATCAAGCGTGGAGACCATCCCCAGCGCGTGGCGCTGCGGCCCACCACCTTGAGAGCCGCGCAGGTACCAGCCGATGTTAGCGCATTTCGCGCATCGCGCGGTCTTCGTCGCCTTCTTCTTCCCACGCACCAGCGCGCGTGGGTTTCGATGATGGCGGCAACCTCGCGAAGTGAAGGGGCCGGGAAAAACCGGCCTCCCGTGGTAGGCGGCGACGATATCGCGGAAAATCCACGGCCGCCCACTGCGCGCCGCGGCCAACCGAAATGCCATCGCACCCAGTCTGGCGCATCATCGCAATCGCATCCGCGGCCTCGAAAACATCACCATTACCAAAGACCGGAATATCCAAGGCTTCCTTGACGCGCGCAATGTAATCCCAATGCGCTTGGCCCGCGTAATGCTGGGTCTGGGTGCGCGCATGGATCGTCACGGCCGCCGCACGAGTTCTTGAGCGATCTGCGCAGCCTCAAGTCGGTTTCGTGCTCGCTATCGATTCCCATGCGGATCTTCACCGTCACCGGAATCTCTCGGCCCGTGCATCCCACCGGTCTGCGCCTGGGTAACAACGCGCGCAGCAAGTCGGTATAAAAGATCACGTTTCCACGGAGCGCCGCTCCCCGCTTTCGCGTCACTTTGGGGACCGGGCAGCCGAAGTTCGAGGTCGATATGGTCGGCGTACTCGCCTTCGATCATGATCTGGGTTGCGCGAGCCATGACCTGCGGGTTCACGCCGTAGAGCTGCACGGAGTGCACGCGCTCGGCAGGGTCTGGGCGAATCATCGCCATCGTGCGCACATTGCCCTCGACGAGGGCTCGCAAGGTCACCATCTCCGCGACAGTACAGGCCCGCAGGCGCATCGACGTGGGGCGTGGTTCCCGCCCGCGCCACTTTCTTTCCCAATTCCCGAGGCCGCGGCCGAGCAGGCGCTTTCAGCAGCGCCGGGAAGAGCGGCCGGGCTGGGCATACCAGTCAGGGGTGAAGGCCCACCCAACGCCTCTTCACCAAACATGCGACACAATCGGCGGAAAGGCGCATCGTCACTCATGCCATTGGGGGCCCAAGACGACGGGGAGTAAACAGCGCAGTGGCCCAACCTGCAAAGCAGGCTGGGCCACTGCAGCGTGAGACTGCAGGTCACTCAGCAAACTCCAGCGCTCAATCAGGTAGGACTTGACCTGGTCGAGGCGGGATACGGACCTGCTCCATTGAGTCACGCTCACGAATGGTGACGGCGTGATCCTCAACGGAATCCGAAGTCGTAGGTGATGCGGTAGAGGTGCCAATCTCGTCCTGGCGACGGTAACGGCGGCCAACGGCGCCAGCATCGTCGATACTCGATGTTCCACAGCTCGCGCGGCTCTTCTGCAAGGGCCTGCGCCGCCGGTCAATTCTTCCTTGCGCGACAGGGCGGGACAGCGACCTTGACGGGAGCCAAACGCGGGTCGAGCTTGAGGGACAACGCGCGATCAACGCCGCCCTTTGCGTTGGGGGCTTCGTCCTCGTGGTAGGCCTCGATGAGGAGTGCCATGAGAGGCAGGTCAGGCCTGCGGAAGGTTCAATGACGTAGGGGGTCCAGCGTTCGCCGGTCGCTTGGTCGAAGTAGTCGAGCTTGGCACCACTGGCCTCGGCGTGAACACCGAGGTCGTAGTCGGTGCAGTTGGCGATACCTTCGAGCTCGCCCTCATTCAGAGTTCTGGAAACCGAAAGCGGTATCCCAGGTCAGCAGTGCGCTTGGAGTAGTGCGAGCTTTTCATGGGGTGCTCGTATTCACGCAGATTTTTCCGGGATCAATACCCAGGCCAACGTACCACGCCTTTGCGGTAGTCGATCCAGTACTGGTGCCATTCTTCATCGAGTTCCCCGGCTCGCAGAAGAACAGTTCCATCTGCTCAAATTCATGAGTGCGGAAGATGAAGATTTACCGGGGTAATTTCGTCTGCGGAAAGACTTACGATCTGGCCGATGCCAAAAGGCGGCTTCTTGCGTGCCGCGGTCGTGACATTGGCAGAAGTTAACGAAGATTCCCTGTGCGGTTTCAGGACGCGGGTGGGTGCAGCCCGGCCTCGTCATCAACGGGGCCAAGGAAGGTCTTGAGTGCCCGAGAATGTGGGCTCGGTCACTGGCCGCGCACGCCACAGTTCGGGCAGGCTACGTCTTCAGTGAAAGGGAGGTTCTTCAACGCCCTTCTTATCCGCGAGCTCTTCAATGAGCTGATCTTCGCGGGAACGCTTGTGGCAGTTCAGGCACTCGATGAGCGGGGTCGGTGAATGCCTTGACGTGTCCGAGGCAACCCACACTCGCGGGGCAGGATCACCGAGGTCCAAGCCGACAACGTCTGCGCGGCGGCGAACCATGTAGTTCCACCATTGGCGTTTGATGTTCTCTTTGGGTTCCACGCCCAGCGGGCCGTAGTCCCAGGCGGACGAGTACCGCCGTAAATTTCACCACAGGGGAAAACAAAGCCTCGGCGCTTGGCAAGAGAGATAACGGAATCAAGACGAGAGGTGGATGGCTGTGCCACGAAAACTCCTTTTTTAGGGCTCACCGCACCTGGCTGGCGCAGTGGTCTGTGCATATTTTAGCCGGTGAATGCTTGGGGGGCTTGAAGAGTGCCACGCGAGCCAGTAATTGCTAAAAAGTCAGCAGATTGCTTTGCTTGTTTCCCTTGTCATAGCATGCAAGGGCGTGCGCATGGTGATTTCGACCTTGGCCTGCACGATCCCGCGCGGGAGTGGTCATCGTGCTGGGTCCTCGTTTTTGCCCTGCGTCTGTGTTCATGCTTTTGTTGCATTCAGTAACTCGCGTTTTAGCTCAGCGAGCTTGGCCATTTACGGGTCCACACGTTTAGATCCGGCGAATTTTCTTCGGCTGTGCGCGTGGGCTTTGTGTGCGCTGCTTGCTGGAATGACAGTTTTTGCCCGGCAGCACGGCTTCGCCATGCACATCGTGCTTTTTCTTGGCTGGAGTACGTGCGCCTCTATTCTGCTGTCCTGCGCTTCTGCCTCGGAACTTTCCGACGTGGCTGGATCCCCAGATGGCACGACAGTGTCCGTAAAGGACTTGTTGACGAATTGGAAATCTTTCTTCCCCGCGGCGGCACGGTTCGTACCACTAGAACTCACTTTGAGCGGTAGGAAAATAGAGAGTTTTCGATCATATGTATGTACTTCCTCTAGGCTGGCAGCGTTGAGGAAATGCCCTCTTATCACGCCTACTCCTGGCGTTGTTCTTGTCGCCCAAGGACCTATGGGATTACAAGAATCTGCGGCCATCAACACTGTCAATCTGCGACTCCGGCCAGCAGCGAGCGCGTCTACCGCAGGAACTTTTGGGCGAGGCAGTTGCACGCGGCAGATTCCGGGGTGGCCTCACGCGAGCGAAGATCACGCGCAGAGTAAGCCGAAAGCCTCCCTCATGTGCACGGAGACATACGCTGATCGCGTTTTCGCCAACCAGCTATTCAATGGTCATGGTTGAAAAACTCGACTCGACGACCTTCGTCAGGATTCACCGCCACAGCAACAACAGCGACGCGCATGTTTCCCGAGCATTTTCGGGCGATATGGGCACGATGGTAACGAAGATTAGCGCGGCATTGCTGAGCACTTATTTCTCCGCCCTCAGCCTCGTTAACGGCCTCGGTTCCCGCGTCTCATTGCCCTCGCAGGCCCCGAAGGAGTCCGCACGGGAAAGTTTGTCGAGGAAGCCCAGACGAAGAAGCCTCAGTCACAAAGATTTTGCAGGCCGATGGTGCTGAGCGGGCAAGCGCAGACGCTCGCTGCAGTCATCCGCGAGGACAGCACTCCCTCACGCAATTTGCGGCTTTCACTGCGTTACGCCCTCGCGCGGAGTCGCGGGCAGTGCGCCTTCATCGCTCCGGGACAGTCGAGCATTCTCAGTAGTTTGAACGAGACCGAAACAACCCAGGTTTATCTTTGCGGAAACGCACGATGCGTACCGCAGATCGTCGCAGAGTTTTCAGCTTTTCCTTCCCTCAAGAATCGCTTCGATGGCCCCAAACGCGTGCCCATCGAGATTCATTGATGCAGCAAATTCCGGTGATGCTCTTGGCCGCGCACAACATCCTCCTTGAAGAGAGTTGCAGAACAAAGAAGCGGTCGTCTTTTACTCGTTTGGTCAGGGAAAGAACTGGGAATACGCCGTGTGGACAAGCTGGATGCGATCTCAGGGCTGTCATAATGCACCGGTGTACACACTGTTCTCTCTGTTCCCTGGGCGGCCACTTGGTGAGTGCACGCACGCTTCGAAAGCTATCTGACGCAGCCCTCCAATGCGCCAAACCTTGCTCATCCTTCGGGCCCGGTAGGAACTGGAGAAGTGCACGCGAACAGAGCTGTGGGCAAAAGCTCGCGCCTTTGTCGTCGCCCTCAGGAGTGTGTGGAGAGCAAATCAACAGATATCGGTTGTTAGTAGCGCCATCGCGTGGACAGTCGTCGCCGTGTTCTTGTTTTCCTGGTGGTTAGAAACCTACGCGATTCGCGCCTTACTGCCAGATCTTGCGCGGTCTGCAGCTCGTTTTGCTCCTGCTCGGAAAATTGCCCGCCGCCCGATCTGGACCATTGCGGCGCTTTGCGGCGGTAGCTCATTCTTGTCCCTGACTCCTTTGCGGGGCCTCTTCAGAGGTCCCATTCTGTGTGCGTGTTTAGCCCTGCTATTGGTCGGCGCTGGTTATGTTCCCTGTTCCTTTTCGCCTCCGCGGTGGATGGACGCGGATTGGCAGTAGTACAAGCGCCACGATTTGGTTGACGAGAACAGGAATATCACCAGCAAATGCGGAAGAACTGCTCGGGAGGCACTGCGTTTTGACCTTGCCAGGGACGGGACGCTGTTATCGTTGAGCGCACGCCTTCCTCTGTCTATATGCAGTGGCGTGAGCGAGACACCTCCGCCCCAGTTGCTTCCGCCTTCAGCGACTCCCTTTGTCTTCCTCGATTGATCGTCGCCCAGGGCCCTCTTCAGATCCCCAGTCCGGTTTTCCTTCGTCCTTCACGGTTACCCGCATCGCCAGGAGATACCGATGCGCTCCCCTCAGTCGGCGAGCTGCAGCGCAGCGCGAAACCTCGGCTGGAGCACTCTGGCAGAAGAGACGTACGAACCTGGTCGTTATCACTCTCCTTCGGGAGAGTCTTCAGCGATCTTCGCTCAGCTATTCGTTGCAAGGGCGCGTACTCCGATGCCGCGAACTCCTACACACGGTCGTTCAATGGGTGTGGAGAGACGCCCATGACTGCGGATTCTTTCGTGGTGATCACGGCAACTGCAACCGACGACCACCTCTCTTTGCAACTGTCAGCACGACATTTCAGTTGATGTTCACGAAGCTCAAGGCTCGAGCGCGGGTTTGTCTCTCGAGACCGCGCCTGAGGGCGCTTCAGCTAAAGAGAGTGTGAGGAGCAACCTGAGTCAGCACGCTCCGACAGCCGATGTCCGCCTTTCAGCCGACGCGACGGATGACCGTGCCGTTAATCAGGGGCCAGCCCGCGACGGCAGCTGCCGAAATAAAAGCGAGCAGCCAAAAGGCCCGGATTCCATCGAGCAGATGGCCTGACTTGGCGGACGAGCGTAGGAGACCACCCAAGCGATCGGGCACGCCGATGCCTGCAGATGCCCAGCAGCGGGATTGCGGCACATGAACGCAGCGAAAGCCCTCTTCCAGGTCGAGCCGGTGCGGCGAGAAAAGCTCCTCCGAACTGATCACGTCCGGCATCGAGACGACCCGCGAAGACGCCGACAACCACGTCGCGCCGAGCGGGAAGGAGCCACGTCCCATGAAGAAGAGCAGATGGATTGCGATACAAGCCACCAGGATGAGAGACCCTAAGCCAGTGGTGGCAATGGAATGCACGTAGCTCGTTGCGGTGAGTGCGGTGCGAGCGCCAGGCGTAAGCGCAGCAAGTCGACGGTAGCGCGACGATCCGCAGATAAAGAGGAAAGTACCTGTGACAGTGCGCGGAGTCGTGCGGACTGCTCAGCTCTTGTTGATGTCGGAGACTGAGGCAGACGATGCCGGTGATCGCGAGGTTGGTGAGGAACTGAGGCCCAGCAACTGTGCACGTAGAGCACGACAGTGAATCGCGAGCCGAGCAAGCCCAATACGCAGGGGCGAGAGGATTTGATGAGGTCTGGGGTTGCGGTGGCTGTTGGGTCGTTCTCCTGGATGAGGTAGGCGAAGGCGTCCTGGAAAGAACAGGGTGAGGAGGTCAGTGAGTGGATCGCAGTCTCATGGTCAGCGACACCACGTGCCACGCAGGTCCACTACTCATCTCTCGTGCGGGACCCAAGCGCGAGAAGTAATGACGGCAATATCGGACGATCGGGCCAGGAAGCGTTCCACGTCAGCGGCGTTACCGGTAATCGCACAGATGCGCGAAGTGAATCTCGTCGACGCCCCTCATGGGCAAGCAGACGCCCATTTTTGCCGGCAGCGTGTTCGGCAAGCCAAGTTCGGACACCATAAAGAAGAGATGCGGTGAGCTGCGCCGGGACGGCGCTTCCATGATCTCAGCCGCCAGAGTGATCAATTCCTCGTCAGAACGCGTATCTGGTGGGGACGACTCCTGGGGCCTGATCCTCAGTCCGAGGATGGTGATCGGGAGCACCCGAGGCCAGCGCGACGGCACCGGTCAAAGATGGCAGCCTGCCCTCGACACTTGTTTGCGCAACTGCCCGCCCTTCAGCTGAAAGTCAAACGCTGGGACGTAGTGGCCGTGGTGCTTGATCCCACGTCTGGCGCAGCGAGGCGCTAGGCAACCAGCGCGGTGGCCGAGGAGTTGTTGTCGAAGTCCCGTCCGAGGACTGGCATGATCGAGTATCCGAGCAGGCCATTGAGCTCCACCTTTCGATTCGCGCTGCGGACACGTTTCCTGCCGAAGACGGGAGCAGACCACGATCTGCATGGCGCGATCGTCTTTTCCCGAGCCGTTGTCCTGCAGGGCGGTGACGGTTGCATCTCCGAGAGTGAGCGGGGCATCGCGCAGGGCTGGTGCCGCGGATGGTGGCTGCTGGTGCCGAGGTCGCGCGAGCGTTTGCTTGGCAGTCGTGTCAGCGCTGTAGGCGCGGACTTGGTCGATGATGGCGTCGATGTCGAGGCCCAGGCCGGGCCCGCCTCGACGGCGGGGATTGAGGGTTTCACTCCACGTAGGACGCGAGTCCGTCGGCACGAGTGCATTCCCTGGCGCTCTTCGGCGACGAGACGATGCCGATGCCATCGTCGCTTTTCAGCGAGGGCCCTCATCAGGCGAGGATTGCGAAGGCCTTGCCGACGGTTGCCAGGTTGATGCGGTAAGTCGCGGAGTATTCTGTGGTGGAGGTGAGCTGATCTCGCTCGCAGGGCACCGCGCAGGATCTGCGCACGGATGTCATCGGCAATTTGCACCGCAGATGGGGATCCCGAGGACGACCGGGTGCGCAAGGCGCCTCCCTTATTCAGTGGTTCATTACGACTAGTGGAACCGCCTAGCAACCAACCTGCAAGTCCCACATGAAATCACTTGCGCAGCACCGCCCTCGGCTGCATCGCGCAAAAGAACGCTGGCCTCGCAGAGAACGGGGCCGCCAATCAACGAGCGCGGCGTTGTAGCGTCACCGCACCGGAGGTCAAAACCGAAACGATGTACGTCTGCAGGTACTGGAAGAGCAAGATCGCGGAATTGCGGCAATGCAGTCGAACCTGCCGCCGAAGACAATAATTTCCCACGGGGCATTACGTTCGGTCCAGCTGCCCAGTTGTACGCGACCGCCGGCCAGCGTGTGCTGCAGTCGGGGGTTTGCATAACAACCCGCAATAACGAAATCACCGAAGCTGGAGATGAAGCCTTCAGCAGACCAACAACTGCCAGGAACAGGAAGAGACCAGCGGGCATGGTGAGTGTCCAGCAGTCTCACGTACGCGAAGCGCCATCGATCTCTGCGGCCTCATCAAGTTCGTGAGGAACGGAGTTGAAGAACCGAAGAGCAGGAAGGTGCTCGAGACAATGCGCTACTCGAGGTAGACGCAGGTCAGGCCAAGCTTCGAGTTCAAGCCCAGAAACTGAAGATATCCTTAATTCAGCAAGAGCAGGAACACAGCCACGAGCCAGCGTCTGGGAACATCGAGTCCAGAAGCAGGAAGGTCGGGTTTCCACGACGGCCTCGACGGAAGCGACTGAAAGTAGGCAGCGGCTTAACCCATGAGTGACTTCGTTCCAATGGCGGTCACCGTCGAGACGAGCCAGAATTGAGAATCGCTCTGTACGCGGTATCGGTCGCTCCTCAACGCCTTGAAGTACCGGCGGTCAGTCCATCAGAGCGATGCTACCGGAGGTCAGTGCGTCGCATTCGGAATACAGGACACCGCAGCACGTAGAGCGGCGGGATGAGGCGAGTAAAATAATCACCGCGATACCCAGTAATGTGCCTCCAGCCGACTCGTCCACCAGCGTGAGCCGCGGAGCGATGTCAATCAGCATTTTCTTTGCTTTGCGCGCTCGTCACAGTTCCTCCAGTGCCTGCTGTCCGGCGGAATCGCAAGCCCGGCGATCACGCAACAACAGCGAAGATGAAGATCGACATTTGCCGGAGGCGAAGCCATAGATTGTACTGGCCGCCCGCGAAGCGCATCCAGGACCATCGAAATCAAGATGTCAGCTCTGCCTGCTGAATACTGCGCACCTTCGAAGTCCGGCCCACCGCCAATCAGCACTGCAAATCGGCGAGAAGTTGTTGAGTTAAAGCGCGAAAAGGCGCAATCAGCAGCGGGGTTGTGGATTGCAAAACCAGAGGCAGCTTGATCGACCAGATCGTTCGCAGCAGACGCACCATCCATCTTTGCCGCTTCTTCAACATCTCCCGGAGCGACTTCGGCGCACCAAGCAGACGAGGAACATATAGGGAAGCCGAGCAGTAGGTTCACTGCGGATCGCGGCGCCATAAGATCCATTGGTCAGCACGGAACCTGCGCGCACCACGCAACACGTTTGGTTGTCGATGACGAGTTCTCGACGAGCATGCCCTTCACACCAGGGTCGCCAAAGAAGCCAGGGGAGATGCGTAGGGAAGGATCATCAAGGACTGAGCAGAATCTTTCGGCCTTCGGATTCGCTTCCCGCCCGGAAAAATCAGCGCCAAGATAAGCCCAAAAGCGGGTGTCGACAGGACAGATCCGATGGCAAAGACAAAGACTACACGAGCGCATTCAGGAATGGCTTGACAGTTCCAGAACCCGAAACACACTGCGGTAGGTAGAAAGTGCCACAAAAGACACGCGCCAGCCGGTGGATAGCTGGTGCCATATCATCGCAAAGCACCCTTTGGTTATTCGCCTTGCCAGACGACACTGCTGCGTGTTCGTCAGTGTAGCAACAGCTTCGTCGTAGGTGAAGGTGGACTTGGCGAGGTAGCCGGAGGTCTCCGTCAAACGTCGACATAGTAGCCATCGCGTCATGGTTGAACTCACGGGAACCGTCAGCTGAGAAACTTCCGTCTGGCGGTTGCTGATCACCAAGGTCATGACCGAAAATGAGACATCGGTGTAATTCCGGGCATCGTGATTCGCGCGTCCACAGTTCCCTGGACGCTCTGCGAGGCTTGGTTGCCGTACCGAGCTTCGGTTCACCGGTCGCGGGGTCTGCGACGGCGAGGCGTAGTTCGCTTCCATCTTCAGCGACAGCGGTCTGACAGTTGGGCTCCTTCGCGCTGGCGGTTCGAGGCCAAAGAAGCTTCGATTGCGTCCGTCTGCACGGTTGGACCATCTCGTAGCTGGTCAATGGAAACATGCACCCGTGTGGCCCATGACGAAGAGCTGGTGATCAAGAGGAAGATCATGCCGAGAAGATATTTAGCAGGGAGCGCTCTCTTCGAGAAATACACCCAGTTAATGACGATGAGCAGCAGGAACGCCATCACACCGATGATTGGTCCAGAATCGACGGCCCATTGCCGCTGCGATTCCGCTAGATGCCCAGCGCATCAGCGAGCATCATGATGATGAGTTTCCGCACATGAAACCGGGCCGCATGACATCGCGGGCATGCGAAGTATGGTCCTTCTGAACGGTACTGACGAAGAAGCTGCAGGCATTGTGTCCTCGTACCTATAACGAAGTTGCGTGAGCATGCTCAGGGATGGGTTTTGCGGGCACCTGGTCATGCCCGCAAAACCGAGACACTTGTTCATTGTGGTCTTGATGATGACACCATGGTCTCCACGAGGCCGCGGATCGGCACTCATTTACAATGGCGACCTCTAGTCTTGCCCCAGTAATCCCACATTTGGCTGTCATTTCGAGGTTGCCGGCGGAAAGGCAGACCAGAGCCTGCGATGGAAGCAAACTGCTTGAGGGTTTTCGTCGGTGGGCGAGTCAGCAACTTCGATCATTGCCGGAACGCGTCCACCCAGCTGCTGGCAGTTGACCGAAGCTTCCTTGGTCTCCGTGGTACTGAAGACTGCTGACCAGACACCGGATCTGGGTCTTGAGCCTCGTAGAACGTCTGAACGCAACAGAAGGGCTTTGGCTTCCTTTGCCGCCTGCGGAAGGAATCAGGAGGACGGAGACGTCGAGTCCGGCTTCCTTAGTAAGCGGTGACATTCCAGCTTGTCACCATGTAGGCTGCCTCACTTTGCAGTGAAAGCATCCTCGCAATCTCGGAGGTGGTACCGTTGAGGGTCTTGCTGCACCCTCCTCCTGAGCCACTGGGTGAACTTCGGACGCGCCGGCTCCACCCAGGGTCGATCCAGAGTGCTAGGAGCCGTCAGCGGACGTGTGAAGACCTCGTTGCCGAAGGTGTCTCGAAAGCGGCGTAGAGGTGGTATTGTCACCGTCGGTGCCCGTCTGGACAACGAAGGCAGTGCCGAACCGGCCCTCTTACCGGAGGCCTTCCCATTTCATCAAAGGGTCTTCGAGTCGAGGTGAGGCTTACTGTTGCAAGCCAGTAACCGGGCTCACGCGCGCAGGGAACGCCGTAGGTCTTAGCCGTCGTAGGTCACGCCCTCGATTGCCGCCTCAGGAAAACTTTGACTTTGCACTCTGCCAAGTCGGTCAGCGGAACACTGCTCGTTCTACCAGCTGGCCGGGCCCGTCGCGGGCCGTAACCATGATGTCGGGGCTGTTTCCGGTCAGGAATCCTGGCTGATGAACTCTCTGACCGCATGTCGGTCTGAGACTTCTGAACAACCTGAACGTCCACCTTGGTGGCTGCGGTGAAGTCCTTCTGGCCCGCCCTGGATCTGCAGTAACGGGCTGCGTCCATCGGCCCCACTCGTCAGCGGAACCGACGGAAGAAGAAGCGCTTTGCAGGATGCCGACTCGCGTGCTCGAAGAGCTCGAGCTTCCATTCGAGCACGCTGCAAGCGCTGCCAGAATCGCCAAAACTCCGCATGCTGCTATGCCTCGTCGCGTGTCAGCTCCTGATCAATTGAGTATTGCTCGCCACTGTGACTGTGCCTTTGCACTTAAGACCACTCTAATCACAGAAAATCGAGCTTTCAGCAAGCGGTTTCAGGATTGTTAGAAAATGATATCTTTGGAGGCACGTCCCATCTATCATGCATGCCCATTCTGGAAAGGCCCTTCGATGTCGAAGAACCGCACCTGCATGGCCAGACACACTGCTGCTTTCTGCACATGCCGGTGTTTCCATCGCTACCGTTTCCGCGCGTATTTACCGGAGTCGGACGGGTTTCTGGGCGACACTCGATACTCGAGTTCTCACGGCGATCGACGAACTTGGCTACGAACGCCCCAGCATGCTTGCCGATGACAACCGCCCATCATCATCGGAGTGATCGTCCCAGAACCTGACCCGTCCCATTTTTGCCACCTTCGCCCACACCCTCCACACAGAGAGGTCGACAGGGCGAGGCGGTCAAGCTTTTGATAGCTTCGCGAAACTCGGCACCACCAGCGAGCGAGTGCGAGCGCACTCAAGCTTTCCTTGCACGCAGCGTTTCAGGACTCATCTTCGTCTCCGGCCGCCACGCAGATCTGCA
>BNJS01003074.1_pt1 | contig 95782 bp, 110 predicted proteins | sample 8540461 | NCBI WGS metagenome assembly BNJS01 (sample SAMD00202454, study PRJDB9452) | human saliva metagenome | isolation source: human saliva | place: Japan | reverse complement strand
AATTATACATGATTTTGGTAGTTATGACCACTAAATTGTAGTATAATGAAATTTCAAAGGGCAGCTTGGGGAATAGCTGCCATATGAACGTTAAGGAGGGGACCATGCGGTTATTTATTGCAGAAAAGCCATCGATGGCTCGAGAAATCAGTAAATGTTTGCCGGAAAATAAAAATATACAAAAACGCAATGGTTATTTTATCCAAGGCGATGATGTTGTTACATGGGTTGTGGGGCATGTATTACATCAAGCTGAACCAGGTGATTATGATGATAAATATATCCGTTGGCGCCCTCAAGATTTGCCAATCGTGCCATCGGAGTGGAAACTACTAGTTACGGATAGTAGTCGACAACAATTTGAGGTCGTTAAAGATTTGATAGGTAAAGCCGATATAATCGTTAACGCAGGTGACCCTGATAGAGAGGGGCAACTATTAGTTGATGAAGTTCTTTACTTTGTAGGAAACACAAAACCTGTGCAACGTATTTTGTTAAATGCATTGGATGAAAAATCTATAAGATCAGCATTAGGTGATTTACGAGATAACAAGGATTTTCATAATTTATATCAATCTGCACTGGCTAGAGCTCGTGCTGATTGGCTAATTGGTATGAATTTATCGCGAGCCTATACATTATCCGAACGTTATAAAGGACATAAGGTAACATTGCCGATTGGCCGTGTGAAAACACCGACGTTGGCACTTGTAGTGCGACGTGAACGTGAATTAGCAGATTTTAAACCAGTTGATTATTTTACTGTTAAAATTTTATATACTCATGTGAATGGTACATTCTGGGCAACTTGGCAGCCAAAGGATGAGCAAAAGGGATTAGACCCAGATGGGCGCCTTATCAATAAAGAAATCGCTGAAGAATTAGTTAAAAAATTAGATGCTAGTCCTAGTGGCGTTATAAAGTCAGTTACAAAGTCTAAGAAAAAAGATCCGCAACGCTTGCCCTTATCATTATCGTCATTACAAGTATTAGCGGGGAAGGCGTATTCCTATGATCCTCAAACAGTACTTGATACAGCTCAAAAATTATATGAGAAGAAGTTAACAACCTATCCTCGGTCTGATTGTGAATATTTACCACCTAATCAATATGGCGATCGCATGGCGATATTGGATAATTTGACACAGTCTGGTGATGAGAAGCTTTCAGTATGGGCACAAAAAGCGGATCGAAACATCAAGAGTCGTGCTTGGAACGAAAAAAAGATTACTGCCCATCATGCTATTATTCCGACTACGGTGGCGTGTAATATCAATAATCTGACGCAAGCAGAACGAAATATATATTTTCTCATTAGTCAGGCCTATATCGCTCAATTTTATGGGGAACATGTGTATGAGCAGACTAAGATTGTAGTTGGGCAATGTGATGAAGAATTCGTTGCCAATGGGCGCGTCGTTATTGAAGATGGTTGGAAATCTTTATATAAACGTCAAAAATCAAAAAATAATACTGATAATGATGAACCGGATTTAACAGATGAACGAGGTGCTGAATCAGATTCTAAAAAGGATGCTATAGAGGAAGCTGATCATTTGCCATCTGTTAGAAAGAATGATGATGTTCAATATACAGACTCCTCTGTGGATGCAAAGCAAACCAAACCGCCATCTCGATTTACACCATCCACATTATTGCAAGCCATGAAGGAGATTCATAAGTTTGTAAAAAATGAAGAGCTGAAAAAGCAATTAAAAGCCGTATCTGGAATCGGAACGGAAGCGACGAGGGCTAATATTATCGATGAATTAATTAGTCGTGGCTTTATGCGAACATCTGGCAAGAAACAGGTGCTATCACCAACAGATACAGGTTATTTATTGGTAGATGCATTGCCAGATGAACTGTTATATCCTGATGAAACTGCAGTATGGGAGGAACGCCTTGCCCTCATGAGTGAAGGGGAGGATACATTAGATTCTTTTTTGACGGATCAAATTCAATTTTTACGACATTTAATTGAAAAACTTGGTTTTGATAAACAGGTAGGTCGAGATCAGATGATGCCAAATGTGGTACGAACTATTTCCAGTCAAATTCGAAACGGCCTCTTGATGATACGCAGGTAGATATTTCTAAGTTACCAGAATGCCCATCTTGCAAAAAGGGCCGTTTACAGCAACGAACTGGGAAATTTGGTGCTTTTATAGGCTGTACCAATTATCCATCTTGTCGGTATACGCAGCCTGTGAATGAAGTATCTCAAAATGCTAATACAAATATTGAGGTGCCAGCAGAATCGAAGCGGTATTTGTGTCCACGATGTAAAAAAGGCTATTTTGTTAAGCAAAATATGCGGGGTCGTACTACATGGCTATGTAGTAATCGTTCTACGTGTAAAACACAGTGTACAGATGTAGATGGCGTGCCTAGCATATATGTGAATCAAAATAAGTAATATAGTAAATATGGCATAGAGAAATGCGTGCAGCTTTTGCTACACGCATTTTGTATTATCTACGTTTACCACGACGACCTGTTTGTGATGTAGAGGTGCGGCGTTGCCTAGTGTTAGAACCTTTGTGGCCTCGAGCTTTGTGGGCTTTTGCCTTTGTAGATTGATAGGAACTTGTGATTTTAGGTTTTGATGTTGTTTTTTTGCGTTTTGGCGCAGTGCTGGCATTACCTTTAGTTTTGATTTGCCCATCTTTTGTGTATTTTGTTAAGGTTGCTTGAATAGCACGCTCAATACGTCGCAACCAAGATTCGTCAGAAGGTGTAGCAAAGGTAACAGCGATACCTGTGTTGCCTGCACGACCAGTACGTCCGATACGGTGAATGTAGTAATCTACGTCGTGCGGTACGTCATAGTTGTACACATGTGTAATACCTTCAATATCGATACCGCGGGCTGCAATATCGGTAGCCACTAAGATTTGTGTTTTTGCTTTTGCAAAATCTCGCAGGATTTGTGTACGACGTCCTTGCGTTAAGTCGCCATGCATTTCTGCAATATTTAGGCCTGCTGCAGTCAATTCATAGGATAGTCTAATAGCGCCTTCCCGTTTGTTACAGAAAACAATTGCCAAATAGGGATCATCTTCTTGAATCATTTTGATGAGTCGAGGTGTTTTGTCCTCTATGTTCATCATATACACGCGTTGGTCGATAGCCTCTAATGTAATGTGCTTACCTTCAGCTGTAACAGATACAGGTTTAGACATATAAGCTTTTGCAAGATTGCGAATTTTGTCCGGAATAGTGGCTGAGAAGAGAAGTAATTGTCGATTGGCATCTGTTTGGCCAATCAAATTTTCTATATCTGGTAAAAAGCCCATGTGGAGCATTTGATCTGCTTCGTCTAATACTACTCGACGAATAGAGTCAAGATGTAGTGAACCGCGTTTTGCATGGTCTAATAAACGGCCAGGTGTACCTAAGATAACATGTGGACGTCTACCCAACTGTTGTAATTGTGATTCAATTGTTTTACCGCCAATGAGTGGCAGAATATCAACCCCTAAAACAGCGCCCAATGTTTTTGCTTCATCGGAAATCTGTTTAATTAATTCACGTGTTGGAGCAATGATAAGTACTTGTTCTTGATGTACATCAGTGTGAACACGTTGCAAGATAGGTAAAAGGAAGGCCAGAGTTTTACCAGTTCCTGTTTGTGCCTTTGCAATAATATCGTTACCTTTGAAGACGATAGGAATCGATTGCTCTTGAATTGGCGTTGGTTCCTTGATGCCTTGTTTTTGTAAGATGCTAATGATTTCGTCACAAACGCCTAAGGATTTAAAAGATTTCATGTGTCGTCCTTTCTTTAATATATATTATGTTAATTATACCTAATCTAGTAGATAGGGGCAAATCTAACTATGATAAGACATAATTTCGTAAAAATGAAAAATCATGGGGGGGATACATCTAATTGAGAATAGTAAGCTGATTAGTGAGAATGTAGGATTACTTAATAATTAATTGTTATTAAAATATTGCTTTGATAATGAGAACGGAATTTCATAAAAATGAGAATTAATTAACTGATATTCTCATTTAAATAGCCTTTAGATGATCTTAGACCCTTATATATAGTTATGGGCATAATATTATTGAACTAGATAATATAAGGGGTTATGAATGGATTGCATAATTAATATTTATACTCTGTATTAATATTTTAGATAAAAAAATTGATAATTATTGTTGAAATTGTAAGCTAGCATGATATAATTACTTTAAGATATTAATACGCATTATTCATTGGATATGTGGTTAATATGAGGTTGTTAGGTACAATGATTAGGAGGTGTCGTATGGCTATCAAAAAGTTAAAAGACATGAAACCAGGTGAGTCTGGTCTTATTGTTGCACTACATGGCAGTGGCAATGTTAAGCATCGTCTAATTGACATGGGTCTTGTAAATGGTACAAAAATCCATGTTATGAAGTTTGCCCCTTTGGGGGATCCGGTGGAAATCAAAGTAAAAAACTTTGAATTAGCACTTCGTACAAGCGAAGCTGGCATGATTGATGTAGATGTTCAATAGGAGGTTCACATGGCAGAAAAAGGGCAAATTCGTATTGCCTTAGCAGGTAACCCTAACTGTGGTAAAACTACAATGTTTAACAATATCACAGGGGCGAAGCAACACGTTGGTAACTATGCCGGCGTTACAGTAGAAAAAAAGGAAGGCCATACGAAATTTGATGGCCAAGAGTTATTGTTTATTGACTTACCAGGTACATATAGCTTAACTGCACGTTCCTTGGATGAGTTGGTAGCGCGTAATGTTATCGTAAATGATAACCCAGATGTAATTGTTAATGTTCTTGATGCATCTAACTTGGAACGTAACTTGTATTTAGCTGCTCAATTATTGGAATTGGAAAAGCCAATGGTTATTGCTCTAAACATGGCTGACGTTGCGGAAGAAATGGGCATCAAATACGACCTAAAAAAAATGGCAGAAATGACAGGGGCTACAATTGTTAGCACAGTAGGTCGTACAAACATTGGTACAAAAGACTTGTTAGAAGCAACAATTAGTGTAGCTGCTTCTCAAAAAGCTCCTGGTGTAACAATTAACTATGGTGATTTGTTAGAAGGCAAAATTAGTGAGCTTGTAGAAGAGCTTAAACAATCTGGCACTGTTACATATCCTCTTCGTTGGATTGCTGTTAAGTTGTTAGAAAAAGATGCTGACGTTATTGGCAAAGTTATGCGCTTTGATAATACGGAAGCTGTTATTCAAAAGGCTGAAGCTATTCGTGAAGAAATTAAGCATCAAGTTGATCTTGATATTGTCTTCCAAGAATATCGTCACCGCTTTGCTGTAGAAGTATACAATGCATGTTTAACACAAGCGCCAACTCAATTGGAAACACGCTCTGACCGTTATGACAAAATCTTAACGCATCGAATTTTGGGCTTACCAATCTTCATGGTTGTTATGTACTTATTGTTTGCGTTCGTTAACTTCGTTGGTGGTATTCCTCAAGGTTGGATCGAGGATGGTTTCGCTGCATTACAAGCTTATGCGGTTCAGACTATTCCAGAGGGCCAATTACAGTCACTCGTATCTGATGGTATTATTGCCGGCGTAGGTGCCGTACTTTCATTCTTACCATTAATTTTATTACTCTTTCTTGGCATTTCTTTCTTGGAAGATACTGGTTACATGGCTCGTGCAGCATTCGTTATTGACCGTGTAATGCGTGCATGTGGTTTACATGGTAAATCCTTTATTCCGTTGCTTTTAGGTTTCGGTTGTTCCGTACCATCTGTAATGGGCGCTCGTATCCTTGACAACTATAAGGATCGAATGGTTACTATTTTGATTACACCATTCATGAGTTGTTCTGCTCGTTTACCGGTATATATCTTATTTGCAAATGCATTTTTCCCAAATGGTTGGGATAGTACATTAGTTGTATTCTCTGTATACTTCTTAGGTATTATCTTTGGTGTTATTTTTGCGAAAATCTTCCGTAAATTCTTGTTCGCTGGTGAAGCTGAGCCATTTGTAATGGAATTGCCTCCTTACCATTTACCTACATTGAAAGCTACTTGGTTGCATATGTACGAACGTGCTAAGTTGTACATTATTAAAGCCGGTACTTTCATTATGGCAGCGTCTATCTTGATTTGGTTTATCACTTCCTACCCAATGGATGTAGAATATTCCAAAGATTATGATGCAATGCATGAAGAAGTGGCTCAAACATATGAAATGAAGGATGCTAAAGTATTAGAACAATTTGGCATTACTACTGACGAACAAAAAGATCAAGTTGGCACAGTTGTTGAGGATATGAAAGCCACAGTAGAAAAGGCTAATAAAGACGCAAAAGATGCAGAAGAAGATGCTCCTGAAATTGCTGTAGAAGAAGATTCTGAAGCTCCTGAATTATTCAATAGCATTAAAGACCAAAATGAAAAATTGTTCCCAGCAGCATGGGCTATGTATAAAAATAGCGTTAACTTAGATGATGAAAACGGTAAAATTGACGAAGAACAAGCTGCGGAAAAACTTGAACAATCTTATGCGGCCTCCTTCGGTAAAACACTTGATCCAGTACTTAGACCATTGGGCTTTGACTGGAAGATGGGCGTATCTCTCGTAGCTGGTTTGGCAGCTAAAGAGGTTGTTATTTCCACATTAGGTACTATCTACGCAGTAGGTGGTGATGATCAAAATCCAGCACCATTGACTGAATACATGCAAAACGACCCTGACTTCACACCATTAATTGGTTTGACAATGATGTTGTTCGTCTTAATCTATCCACCTTGCTTGGCAACATTAGCAGTTATCAAACGTGAAACTGGTTCTTGGAAATGGGTTGCATTTATGTTCTTCTATGAAAACGCATTTGCATGGATTGCATGTTTCATCTTCTACAATATAGGCAAAGCATTAGGTTACTAATTTAAGGTATGGCTAATCACTATGATTAACATTCCTTAAAACATCTATAACTAAAATATATTGGAAAAAAATGTGATTTAGTTATAGAAAAAAATAAATTTATTCTTGCCAATTATCATTATTTGTGTTTAAATGATAATGAGAAAAGGGGAAATATCCAAAAAGTATTGCTTTTTAACTCATTTGTTAAATTACTAATATTGAAATATTGGTAGATATTGAGAAAGAAGGAATAGTATGGATAACCTCATTATAGGACTCATAGTTGTTCTAGCATTGGCTTATATTGGTTTTAAGTTTTATAAGCAAGTGTCTGGCAAGGGTGGCTGCGGCTGTGGCGGCGGTGGCTCTGATTCTAGCTCAAAGAAATCATCTGGTTGTGGTGGGAACTGCAGTTGTGATGGTTCTAACAAGGCACTAGGTATTAAACGTACCAATAACTAAGCTGATACAACCTTCATGGTAATGAAGGAGGAGTCTCTATATAAGACTCCTCTTTTCATATATAGTAATATCATTTTATTTTTGAATCTTAAATATGAAAGGGACATCAAAATGTTTAACTTCAACCAAAACAATCTTAAAAACGCTAACTTATTCGCAGCAGGTCTTGCATTGGGTACTGTAGGTTTGAAAATCTTAACTTCTAAAGACGCTAAAAAAGTATATGCTGGTATCGTAGCAGCTGGTCTTCGCGCTAAAGAAACTGTATTAGAAACAGCTGAAAAAGTACAAGCATCCGCATCTGATGTATTGGCAGAAGCTCAAGAAATCAACGAAGCACGCAACGAAGAAATCTTTGAAGAAAACAAATAATTAGAGGATTGCACATATGTTACAATTTTCTGTAGTAAAAAAACTCAGAAATCGCTTGCATGTTAAGGTAACTGGTCATCACTTTACAGAGGCTGAAGCAGCTTATGTAGAGGATACATTACTCCTTAATGATGCAATTTTAGACGTAACCTTCTACACTCGTAGCAGTCAAATCGCCATTAAACATACTGGCGATGTTGATGCTGTGCGTGAAGCAGTGCTAGGTCTACGCGATTTAGACTTGTCCGAAGCACCTGCTTTGAACGAATATTCTCCACGCTTGGTAAATAAAAAATACCGTGAAATGATGATCAACCGCACTGCACTTTACTTAGGTAAAAAAGCAGTGTTGCCTGCACCAATTGCAGCTGCATGGGCTTGGTTTGATGGTATTAAATTTATCGGCAAAGCGATTAAAACATTGTGGCAACGTAAGTTAACTGTAGAAGTACTTGATGGTGTAGCTATTGGTGCTGCATTACTTCAAAAAGATTACCCTACAGCTGGCGCAGTTATGTACCTATTAGGTATTGGCGATATCTTAGAAGAATGGACTCACCGTAAATCTGTATTAAATCTTGCTCAAAGCATGTCTTTGAATGTAGATAAAGTATGGGTTTTGGTTGACGACATTGAAGTGAGTAAGCCTGTTAACGAAGTTGTGGAAGGCGATAAAATCATTATCCGTCAAGGTGAAGTAATTCCATTGGATGGCACTGTAATCGATGGTGTTGTTCTTGTAAATGAAAGCTCCATGACTGGTGAACCAGAAGCAGTTCGTCGCGATAAAGATAGTTCTGTATATGCAGGTACTGTTGTTGAAGACGGTAAAGCTATTGTAGAAGTACGTAGCACATCTAAATCTTCTCGTTACGAAAAAATCGTTAACCTTATTGAAGAGTCTGAACAAATGAAATCTGGTATGGAACAACAAGCATACCGCATGGCAGATAAATTAGTTCCAATTAGCTTTATTGGTGCTGGTTTGACATACTTGTTGACTCGTAATGTAATGAAAGCATTGTCTTTCGTTATGGTTGACTTCTCTTGTGCTCTAAAATTATCCATTCCATTGGCAGTACTTTCCGCTATGCAAGAAGCATCTAAACGCGGTATCACTGTTAAAGGTGGTAAGTTCTTAGAACAAATTGCACAAGCAGATATGATTGTGTTCGATAAAACTGGTACTCTTACAAAAGCAGAACCTGAGTTTGAACAAATCATTCCATTTAATGGTCATGATGCAGATGAAATGTTGAAATTAGCTGCATGTATTGAGGAACATTTCCCTCACTCTATGGCAAAAGCAATTGTACGCGCTGCTAAGGATCATGACTTGCCTCACAAGGAAATGCACTCCGATGTAGAATACGTTGTAGCTCATGGTATTGCATCTAAGGTTGGTCGCTATCGTGTACGCATTGGTAGTGCTCATTACATCTTTGATGATGAAAAGACAAAAATTCCTGCAGATGAACAAGAAAAATTCAACAATTTACCAAATTCATCTTCCCATATTTACCTCGCTATTGGGGGTACATTAGCAGCGGTTATTTGTATTAAAGACCCTGTACGCGATGAATCTAAACAAGTTATTGCTGATTTACATGCTTTAGGCATTAAAAAGATTGTAATGATGACTGGTGACTCCAAACGCAATGCGCAACGCGTAGCTGATGAACTCGGTATCGATGAAGTGCATGCAGAGGTGTTGCCAGAGGATAAAGCAGCTTATGTAAAACAAGCAAAAGCTGAAGGTTATACTGTCATGATGGTAGGGGATGGTATCAATGATTCCCCAGCTATTTCTGAAGCACATGTAGGCATCGCAATGAATGAAGGTGCTCCTATTGCACAAAAAATTGCGAATGTTACGATTTCTTCTGATAATCTACAAGCTCTTGTAGATTTACGCCGCATTTCTATGGCCTTAATGAAACGCATCAAGTCCAATTACAATGGCATTGTTGGCTTCAATGGTGCTCTAGTAGGTGGTGGCGTACTTGGTTTCATGCCTCCAAGTCAAACTGCTTGGTTACATAACCTATTCACATTGGGTATTGGTATTGAAAGCATGACTCCATTGTTGAAAGAAGAGTCTGTAGAAGAAGCTAACGATGTACAAACTATTGATGTTTCCGCTGAATCTACAGTGGCATAGTAACATTATAATTCAATACATTGAGTTAATATGATGTAAATAAAGGACCTCTTATAGAAAATATCTGTAAGAGGTCTTTTTTTGTGGCATTTTCATGATAGGTAGTGTACAATATCAAGTGATTAATTATCTTAGGAGAACGTATATGAACACACTATTAGATATTTGTAAACGATCCCTATATATGAATCTTTTTATTGTGGCAATTCCGGTCATCTCGTATATGATTCATAATGGGTCTAGTGCTGCGGTAGCATTAGTATGGTATTTGCTACTATCCTTATGCATTCCTTGGGCATATTTATCATTTAGAACAAGTACATTCGGTAATGCTAATCGACGGATTAATCGTATTGTCTATGTAGTTGCTTGGGCTGCGATTCAATTTGGAACTTATAAATTGATATTTTTAGGTATGAATTTAGATTGGCTTTGGAGCCTACCAGCTATCGGAAGAGATATAATTTTTCTTGGAGGCATGTATGGTCAGGTTACAGTTATGCTTGTTATAGCTTACTTAATCTCACAGATATTAGGAGGTCAGAATGAATAAACAATTTATTCTGTTTACCTTAATTAGTGCATTTTTTGTAAGTGTATTTACCGCTATTTTACATCAAACGGGTTTAGGATCTCCTTATCTTACATTTCCTGTATTATCCTTGTTAGTACCTGTAATCTTACAACGTATGCGTCAGGGACAGTTTAGCGATTTACCTCTTTGCATGAGGTATCATACATATAGTTGGGCTATATGTACGGTTATTAATTTATTTACAACACCATTTAATGTGATGATTGATAATGAGGCTCTTATTATCTTAGTATTCTTAGGTGTCTATTTCTTTACACAAGTATTATTGGAATTGGTCGCTTTATTAATGACATTCTTCTTTAATCGAAATCATCGATGGGGAATTGTTGATGAAGCAATCGATATGTCTGTTTATATTTTGCCAATCCCATTTATTTATTTGGGATCAATTTTTTATATTGACCTTACTAATCCAGTGATGCTAGCTTATTTTGGACCTACAATCAGTTTAAATTCTTTAATTGGCGAATTTGTATTTGTTCTAGTTTCTATGCTAGTATTTGTGTTTTATATGTATCCACGAAGTGGTGAATATAAGGCATCTAGATTGTTGCGTATTATTGTTACAGCGATTATGTTGTTGGCTATGAATGGGCATATATTATATGGTGGATATATTCCTGAATTTGTGAAAGCAATAGCGCCTACTATTTTCCCACTTTATCAAGGTAATTTACTAGTATTTATTACACCTGGATTATTAGAATTTACGTTTATTATCGCGTCTGTACTGATTGGTAAATTAGTAGAGGTGGGTATAATAAAAACCATTGCTAAACGCAAGGGTTGATTTTTATTTCTGGTTTCGACTCATATCCTTAAAGAATGAGAGCGGAGGAGGACTTTTCTATGAATGAAAATGTGAAGGATGGTAACCAACAGGTATCAATCCATGAACAGCAAACTGACACAATGGGACATAAGCAGAGCAAGGAACCTGTTAAAAAATCTAGTCTTACATTACGTGAGCTTACCATTGTAGGTTTATTAGCAGCAATTACAATTATTTTAGGCTTATCTGGATATGGCATTATGGCTTTGGGGCCTTTAAATGTCACAACATTACATGTACCAACCTTGATAGGGGCCCTAGTAGAAGGTCCTAAGGTAGGTGCTTTTGTTGGACTTATTTTTGGTATGTATAGTTTCTGGCAAAACTTTACAGCACCAAATATTTTGTCACCCTTATTTATTAATCCATTGGTATCAGTATTACCGCGCGTTTTATTTCCAGTGCTAGCTGTATTGGTATATAAATCACTGTGGAAGGTGCCACAAGGACCTCGTTTAATAGTTTCCGCATTCATGGGCACTATATTCCATACATGTATGGTAATGGGATTAATTTATGTACTATACTCCAATATGTTTGCAGAGGCAATGCATCTTTCAGCGGATCAAGTGTTAGGGACTATATTGATTTTGTCTGCTACGCATGGTATTCCGGAGGCCATATTTGCAGGTGTAATTGTAACACCAATTGCATTAGCTTTACGAAAAGCATTGCGTAAGGATGTACAAAAAGTAAAAAAAGAAGAACCTAATGAATCTGTTGAATTGTCTAATTAATGGATTTACTTTTATAGGTGCACTACAATTTATGTTTTACATAGTTTCAATACCTATGATAAAATAATATTAATACAATAAGTATTGAGGAGGATAATCATGGCTAAACGTATTCGTACAATCAACACTGAATCTCTACAAAAAACTGCTAAAACTGGCGGTTGTGGTGAATGCCAAACTTCTTGCCAATCTGCTTGTAAAACAAGCTGCACAGTAGGCAACCAAGTTTGCAAACAAAAATAATAAAAAGAGAGCCGATGGCTCTCTTTTTTTGTTATGACTACATTACATAATGTATATGGTATATATTTATGAACACTTTCAGCACGATATACTAAAAAAATGTGGTACAATTATCTAGAAAGTTCTATATAGTTTAGTTCTTTCACATACACACAATTTGGAGGTACCATGTTAGAATTAAAACCAATGATCCATAAGTTTCGGATGAAAGATAACTACTATTGTTTAGATGTAAATAGCGGTATCATTCACGTTATTGATGAACTCATTGATAAAGTATTAGATATATATGATGGCACGAATCGCGATGCGGTTCATGCTACTTTAGATAGCTCTCAAGATCCTGTAGAATTGAATGAAATCATGGATGAATTAGATGAGTTAATCGCTGCAGAGCAGTTATTTGCGCCTATGAGTACAGAGTTTAAACTTGTAGTTGGTGAGAAGCCAATTGTTAAAGCTTTATGTTTAAATATTGCACATGATTGTAATTTAGCTTGTAAATATTGTTTTGCTAGCCAAGGTGATTACGGTGGTGTAAAACGAGAATTGATGAGCTTTGATGTAGCTAAAACGGGCTGTTGATTTTCTTATCCAAATGAGTGGTTCTCGTCAGCATTGTGAAATCGATTTCTTTGGTGGTGAACCTCTTCTTAATTGGGAAGTAGTAAAACAAACAGTAGAGTATATCGAACAAGAAGCTCCAAAATATAATAAGATTTTTAAATTGACATTAACTACGAATGGTATGTTATTGAATCAAGAGAAAATCGATTATGTAAACGAACATAAAATGAGCTTAGTATTGTCTTTAGATGGTCGTGAAGATGTACATAATGCAATGCGCCCAGTAGCTGGTAGTGGTGCTAATTCTTATGAATATATTGCTAAAAATCTTGTAAATGCCGTAAAACAGCGCCATGGTTTGGAGTATTATGTACGTGGTACCTATACTCATAAAAATCTTGATTTTACTAAGGATGTTATGGCTATGTCTGATTTAGGTTTTGAACATTTATCCATGGAACCTGTGGTAGGTGAAGATGGTGATTATGTACTTCGTGAAGAAGATTGGCCAGCTCTTGAAAAGGAATATGAAAAGTTAGCAGAAATATACTTAGAACGTCAAAAAGAGGGGTGGGGTGAGAAATTTAATTTCTTCCACTTCCGTATGGACTTATACCGAGGACCATGTATGGCAAAACGTTTACGTGGTTGTGGTGCTGGTCATGAATATATGGCGGTAGTACCAAATGGGGATATTTATCCATGTCACCAATTTGTAGGTAAAGAGGCTTATATTCTTGGTAATGTATATGAAGGTTTGCAAAATACAGAAATTCCAAAGGACTTCCGTAATACACATGTATTTACAAAACCTACATGTGCTGAGTGTTGGGCTAAATTCTTCTGTTCTGGTGGTTGTCACGCCAATAATATTACATTAGGTGGCGATTTAGAGACACCTTATGAATTTGGCTGTCGTCTACAAAAGAAACGCATTGAATGTGCTATCATGATTCAAGCTGAACTTGAGCAAGCTGGCATTGATGGTAGTATTCCTGTAGCTTTAGGATAAATAAGTTATAAATATTGTTATACTTTGTGTAATAGGAGCCACTATGGACACTAGATTGGAAGACAAACAAACTAATGAACGGTGGGGAATTCGATTTACAGGTATCGTACAAGGGGTCGGATTTCGACCCCTTGTTTCTATGTTGGCCCATCAATTAGGTATTAATGGATTTGTATTTAATGATGGTTCCGGTGTATATGTTGAGGCTCAAGCTGATAAAGATACATTACAATTATTTGTGGATATGATTCAAGATGAACAACCGCGATTATGTCGTATAACCCATGTCGGCATTACACCTTTGGAACCTACTGACGTAGAATGTAATGAAAAGGATGCTTTTGTCATTGCACCATCTCCTCTTGGAGGGACCGTTAACACTTTCATTAGTGCTGATACATCTCCTTGTGATAAGTGTTTAACAGAGATGAAAGAACAGGGGCGCCGTCATGACTATCCATTTATCAATTGTACAAACTGTGGACCTCGATATTCTCTTATCAAATCTATGCCTTATGATAGAGAACGAACTACAATGGCTGATTTTACTATGTGTGAATCTTGTCATACTGAGTATGTAGATGTAATGGGGCGTAGATATCATGCGGAACCAAATGCATGTGCAAATTGTGGTCCCAGTTATCGTTTGTTAGACCGTAACGGTCAGCTGTGTGCTGTGGACAATTGTTTTGATAAAGCGAGAGAATTAATTGCCAGTGGTGCGATTATAGCACTAAAAGGCATTGGGGGCTATCATTTGGTGTGTGATGCTACAAATGATGAGGCCGTAAAAACCTTGCGTGAACGAAAACAAAGAAAAGATAAACCTCTTGCTGTTATGGCGGGCTCCATTGATATTGTAGAGGACTTTGCTGTTGTTAGTGATGGCGACTTAGATGCGCTAGCAAATATGGCAAGACCTATCGTGCTGTTAGAGAAAAGAGATAGATCGACATTATCAATTAGTAAATTTGTAGCGCCAGATAATCATATGATAGGCGTAATGTTACCTTATGCACCTATTCATTATGTATTGGTGCCCTCAGATGCGGTATGGGTAATGACAAGTGGCAATGCTAGTGGCGATTCTGTAATTTATAAAGATGAACATGCACTTTCTAAATTACAAGGGATTGCAGACTATTATTTGATTCATAATCGTCAAATTTTTGCACCTGTAGATGATTCGATTATATCAGTTGTGGAGGACAAACCTCTTTTGATTCGTCGCAGTCGTGGGTTTGTACCTGAGCCTATTCATTGTGAATCGTTGTCTAATCAATCTGTATTAGCAATGGGGAGTGATTTAAAAAATACTTTTGCCATGAATAAGGGGCAAGAGGTTTTAATGGGCCCGCATATTGGTGATTTAGCGAGTCAGTCCACGCATGACACCTATGAGTGGACCATAGAACGGTATGAGCAGCTATTTGATGTAAAACCAGAGGCCATAGTTATGGATAAACATCCTTCTTTTTTCTCATCCAATTATGGTCGAATCTTAAGTGAAAGGCTCAATATTCCAACTATAGAAGTACAACATCATCATAGCCATATTGCATCGGTTATGGCCGAATATGATTTAAAATATCCCGTTTTGGGGATATGTTTTGATGGTACTGGTTATGGCGATGATGATACTATATGGGGCGGCGAGTTTATGTTGTGTTATGGCGCTGAATACATGCGCGTAGCACATATTCACGAGGCACCACTTCCAGGTGGTGAGAAGGCTGCCTTAGAACCGTGGCGCCAAGCTTTGTGGTATATACGAAATTATTATGGTAAGGATATACCAGAGGTTTATAAAGAGTGGACTGGTAATCTGCCTGTGGGATGGGAAATTCTTGATAAAGCACTACAGTCTGATATGCCGATGATGATGACCACTAGTGTAGGCAGGCTATTTGATGCGATTGGCTCTTTATTGGGGTTGGGGAATATTCACACCTTTGATGCACAAATCGCCATCGTTTTAGAGTCTAAATGCGGCGATGAAAAAGGCCAATTATTAGATTTTAATTATGATGGGCAAGTTTTGGATTTGATGCCTACCGTACAACAGATTATGGATGGCTATGTGCATGGTGAAAGTGTATCCTCCTTGGCTGCAAGCTTTCATAAGACGCTAGCTATTGCAATATGTGAAGTAGGTGCTGATTTATGTGAGCGCTATGGCATTGATGATGTATGTATCAGTGGTGGTGTATTCCAAAATCGTAAATTATTGAATTTGTTACAACATAAATGGCATCATGGCAATTTATATGTTAATACAAAGGTTCCCTGTAATGATGGGGGGCTATCATTAGGTCAATTATGGATTGCTCATCATACATAATATAAAGTGTTCTGGGTTACAGAAATTCATCTTCTAATTGTGATACAATAGCTATATTGAAAATATTCAAATTAATGATGATAAATATAAGTTTAATTTTTATTAACTAGAGGAGGGTATATGTGTTTAGCAGTACCAGCACAGTTAATCTCTATTAATGATGCCATTGGCACCGTAGAGTTAACCGGTGCAACGCGCGATTGTAGTTTGCTTCTTGTGCCAGATGCAAAGGTGGGGGACTGGCTGTTAGTTCATGCCGGTTTTGCCGTTCAAATTGTAGATGAAGAAGAAGCGAAGGCAACGCTAGATGCCTTCCGGGAGTTGGAAGAACTTGAAGAAGCTTACTTTGCAGGAAAAACAGAAAACAGCTGATGCCTTATTGCATCGCATTAATGAACTTCATACACCTGGTGAACGGGTGAGAATTATGGAGGTCTGTGGTACACATACAGTATCCATTTTTAGAGAAGGATTGCGTCAATTATTACCAGCAGGTATTGAATTGGTGAGTGGACCTGGATGTCCTGTATGTGTAACAGATCAAGTTTACATGGATAAGGCTTTAGAATATGCCAAACGCGATGATGTCATCATTGCAACCTTTGGTGATATGTTAAAGGTACCAGGTAGTTATAGTAGTCTTAGTGAGGCACAGACACAGGGCGCACATATTCATATTATCTATACACCTTTAGAGGTATTAGAATTAAGTAAACAGAACCCTGATAAGCATATTGTGTTTCTAGCTATCGGCTTTGAAACGACGATTGCCGTAATCGGAGCTACTGTGAAAGCCGTAGCTCAGGCAGATGTGAAAAACGTATTCTTTTTGGTTTCTCATAAATTAGTACCGCCTGCATTGCGTGCCTTATTAGATCGACATATAGGGCAAATTGATGGTTTTATCTTGCCAGGGCACGTAAGTGTTATTATTGGGGAAAAACCATATGAATTTTTACCAAATGAATATAAAATACCTTCCTGCATTGCTGGATTTGATGGAGTAGAAATACTTTCAGCTATCGTCAATATTTTGGAACAACGACAAAGTGGGCAGTTTAAAGTAGGCAATACTTATCATTCGGTGGTTATGAAGGAAGGTAATCCGGTTGCTGTGTGTGTGATGAACGAAGTGTATGATGTATGTGATGACACATGGCGCGGAATTGGTGTAATTCCAAGTTCAGGACTAACATTGAATGAGGCCTATTCCTTTTTGGATGCAGAAAAGGTCTTGCCTATTCAGTTAGAAACCTTCTATGGATCCAAAGGGATGTCAATGTGGTAGTGTATTACAAGGCTTAATCAAGCCTAATGAATGTCCATTGTTTGGTAAGGCTTGTACACCTGATCATGCGGTAGGTGCCTGTATGGTGTCCGTAGAAGGTAGCTGTGCAGCTTGGTATAAATATGGTTTTTCCAGCGGTGGATTAGCCTGGGAGGATTAGATGGAACGAGTTCGTTTAGTTCATGGCAATGGTGGCCGTTTTAGTCACGAATTGACAGAACGATTTATATTAAAATATTTTACCAATGATTTGTTGGCACCTTTACATGATGGAGCTCAATTTTCTGTTCCTTCTGGTCGTATGGCTTTTACTACTGATTCCTATGTAGTACAACCTACCTTTTTCCCTGGTGGTAATATAGGTAAGCTTGCTGTATGTGGTACGGTTAATGACTTAGCTATGAATGGGGCTATTCCGCAATACCTTAGTTGTGGGCTTATTATAGAAGAAGGGCTACCTTTTGATGAATTAGAGATAATTCTCAGTACCATGGCTGATATGGCTAAGGCTGCTAATGTACAAATCGTTACAGGTGATACAAAAGTTGTTAAAAAGGGCGAAGTAGATAAAATTTATATTAATACCTCTGGTATTGGAATGATTCCTGAAGGGATTAATATAGGGCCTAATCGGGTGAAACCTAATATGGATATCATAGTATCAGGTTCCCTTGGAGACCATTCCATAGCTGTCATGGGTGAACGTTTTGGCCTTGAATTATCAGATACGATTCAGACGGATTGTGCACCGCTAAACCATATGGTTCATGCTGTTCTTCAACAGGTGGGTTCACAAGTTGCATTGTTGCGTGATCCTACGAGAGGTGGTTTAGGTACTGTATTAAAAGAGATTGCAGAACAAAGCCAAGTCGGCATTAAGGTAAACGAATCTCAACTTGTTATTCATGATGAGGTTCAGTCTGTTTGTGATATTCTTGGCTATGATCCGTTATATTTAGCTAATGAAGGTAAATGTATTTTTGTGGTGGAGCCAACGGTGACGAATCAAGTATTAGAGATACTACATAGTTATCCTGAAGGTCGTGAAGCCACTCATATAGGAAAAACCATGGATAAGAATATTGGTAAAGTTGGTTTACAAACATCCATAGGTGGTGTTCGGCTTGTAGATTTGTTAGGCGAAGATCAAGTGCCAAGAATCTGTTGATTGCTTTATTTTAGTGATTAGTGTATAATTTTTTTAAAATACATAGTTAAAAATTAAATTGTGTAAAACTCACAATAAACTCATTGTACTTTTTATATAATTTTATTATCTTTAAGTATAAGTATTTATACTTATACTAGAAACTATGTATAGAATTTGTTAAAAATATAAGTATCTATTAGGAGGCTTATCATGAAAAAGAAAATTATGACTGCTGTACTAGGGATTTGTTTGACTACGACTGCATTTGGTGGTGTTTTAACCACTCAAGCTGGTGGCTTGAGCAGTATTCTTGGTGGCGCTGCTAAAATTGGTGGTGTCGGCATTTTAGTAAGCAAATTTGGTCCACAAATTGACTCTTTCCTAAATAAATTACTAAAACAAAATAATTTAAGTACTGAATATACTACAAAGGTTGTTCCTATTGTAAGTATTGGTACTAAAGGTTATATTGGTGCTGCGCAAGTAACTGGCCCTGCATCTAGTATTGAACAAGTTAAAGCTGTTGCTCAAATCGAAGGTAGCTTTAATGGTATGGTTCGCGTTAAAGGTTTAGTACCTGTAGATAGTACAAATCCAGTTGGCGCTTCCCGTGTTCAAGGTGTAGGTGTATCTGCGCTTATTGATTTGAAAATTTAATGGCCACTGAGATACTTCGTTAGAGGTACTCAGAAAATAAGCACGGTCTTAGGCCCGTGCTTATTGTGCTGTTTAACGTATACGTCCTATAGGGGATTAGTTTTGGAGGATTATATGAAGAAGCAAGTACTTACACTTTTGATGGCATCTTTGTTGACAGGCACAGCGTTTGCTGCACCTGGTACAGTAACGGAAAAAACACAAGTATTGGAAACCACTGTATATGGTGCACCTCAAGATGGTGCCGTAGTAGATCGCATTAACCAATTAGATGAAACAGTGTATGGTAACGGATTCTCTGGAAATAGTGCGACATTAAGTAAACGTGTGGATTCTTTATATGATTCTGTAGAAGGTAGTGGTACTAGTATTTCCTTACGTGAAGAAATGGATGCCCTTGAATATACTTATCAAAATAGCATTAACGACGGATCTCTTGTAGAACGTGTTGAAAAAATGGAACGTAGCGTTAATGGTAGAATTGCAAATGGTCCATTGAAAAAGCGTATTATCAGTTTGAAAACAAAGGTGTATGGTAGCAATGTAACGCTTACAAATCAAGTCGGTACATTAGCATCTGACCATGTGTTCAAAGTAATCCTCAATGATGCAGTATCTACAAAAACAAGCCATGAAGGCGATGTAATTAAATTTACTGTTGTTGAAAATGTAATGGATGGCAATGTTTTACTCGTTCCAGCTGGTACTGTTGGATCTGCAACGATTACTACTTTGAAAAAAGCACGCTCCTTTGGTCGCAATGGCGCACTAGATATTACTTTTGACTCTGTTCCTGCTATTGATGGCACAGAATTTACTGCTATCCAAGGCAATGAAGCAAAAGAAAAGACAAAAGGTGAGATTAAGGCTGCTGGTGCATCTATTGCTGGTGCTGTACTATTAGGCCCTGTTGGTCTTGTAGGTGGTGCTTTTATTAAAGGTAAAAATATTGATTACCCAGTAGGATCTACTGTATTCATTCAACCGCAAGATTCTGTCTCCATTCAAGGTCTTGTTATTGGTGGTGATGGTTTAGCTCATAGTGATGATGAGTTAGCTGATGCGGTTACTGTACCATCTACAAATACAAATGAAAGCATAGTAGATGATTCTGCAGATAGCCCTAATAATGATGTAGTTGGAAATGATGTCGATGCAGAAGATACTTCAGAGGAAGACGTGGAAGATACAAATGATACGGTCGAAAATGTATCCCAACCAATCGTTGTAGTAAAACGTAACTAATAGAGGAGTTTAGTGACCATGAGGAAACAAAGAATACAATGGCTCGTGGCAGCATGCTTGCTTTGTCTAGCCCAGCCAGCATGGGCTGCTTCAGAATCAATTACATATCAAGATAGTTTGGATAGTATATCTGAATCTTATGCAGGTGAAATTCAACAGCCGTCTACACCTGAACGCAGCAATATTCGTGTTGTTCGTCGTGGTGCTTCACCGATTACTGCACCGACAGAAAAGTTACCAACTCGTGTAGATGCAGATAAGATGACATATTCCGGTAGTACTGGCGATGTAAATGCTTTTGGTAATGTAGTGGTTACTCAAGGTAATCGCACATTATTAGCTAATCGCATTACTGGTAATACTAAGACTACAGAGTATAGGACTGCAGATGGACCATATCGCTATTTGGAAGATGGTGGTAAAACAAAAGATCTTACTGGTGATGTTATGACCTATCGTACTAGCGATCAACATTTTGATGCAGGTCATACACAAGGCTGGTCTGATCCGTATTATGTGAAGGGTCAAAACTTATCTTATGATGGGCAAACTGGTTCCATAGAGAAGGGTATGATTACGTCTAAGCATGCCATGGCATTTAAGCATACACCTGATTACCGTATTGAAGGTGAAGACATTAAAATCTATCCTGGCGATAAGGTAGTAATTCAACATCCAAGCTTTTACATCAAGAATTTTAAACTTTTTAGCTTGAAATCTTATACAAAATCTATACGTGGAGATAAACAAGGTAAAGTAAGTGCATTTTCTATTATGCCTCGTCCTATTTATAATAGTGATGATGGGTTTGGATTACGTGGTAATGCTGATATTCCAATGGGAAATCCGGCGAAGCCTATTTTGATTATAAATGGTATTTCAAATCGGGATTTAAGCCGCAAATAGGCTATCGTCATTACCTACCTTGGGGGACTGCATCTATCGGGTATAGTAAAGTATCCAATGAATACAATGATGAAACTGTATGGGTAGAAAAAATCGGCGAATTACGTCTTGATACACATACGTACCATATTGGTAAATCTCCATTTACTGCACGTGGTGAAACAAGCATTGGTTATTGGAAAGAAGGATCTGTAAAGGGGGTCCATAAGGACTATAAGGTAGAAGTATCTCATGATCCTATCACCATTTGGAAAGATGGTACTTTGCGATTCTTCGGCGGTTATCAACGCGATTATTATGGCTATGATAAGTCGATACGTAGCATGCCGTACTGGGGCGCTCAATTCCGTACAGCTGTAGGACCTAGAGTTAATGCGTGGGTATCGTATAATCAACGCAATATTAACTATAACAACTCGCCATATCGCTTTGATAGTACAGAGCTTCCTAAGGAGCTCATCTATGGTGGTTCCTTTAAATTGACACGTCTCGATGATATTTCTGTGAGTGTTAAACAAAATATGATGAGTGGCGATGTGGATTCTATCTATTACACATACCATCGTGATTTGCACTCCTTTGATATGTATTTAACATATAAAGATTCTCATAAAAATAACAATAACCAATGGAAAATCAAATTCGTTGGTAAAGATTTCTAAGGAGCATACACATGAAGTCTATTCGTAAGGCTGTCATTCCAGCTGCTGGTTTTGGTACGAGATTCCTACCAGCAACGAAAGCACAACCAAAGGAAATGTTGCCTATTGTTGATACACCGGCAATTCAATACATTGTAAAAGAAGCACTTGATTCTGGTATTGAAGAAATTCTTATCATAACCGGTCGTAGCAAACGCGCTATAGAAGATCATTTTGATAGTAGTGTTGAGCTCGAAGAGTTATTGCAAAAACAAGGTAAACATAAACAGTTAGCTATGGTAAAGGACTTGGCGGATATTAAGGTTCATTTTATCCGTCAAAAAGCACCTCGTGGTTTAGGTGATGCCGTACTATGTGCTAAGGCATTTATTGGTGATGAACCATTTGCAGTATTGTTGGGTGATGATATTGTCTATAATCCAGAAAAAAACCATGTTTACAACAATTAATGGAGTGTTATGAGACACATCCAGGGATTATACTTGGTGCTCAATTTGTGCCTAATGATAAGGTAAGTTCTTATGGTATTGTTTCAGGAGAACCACTAGCTGATAATTTATATCGCGTAAATGGTTTAGTAGAAAAAGCCAAAGCGTTGATAAAGCACCTTCTAATTTAGCTGTTCTCGGACGCTATATTTTGACACCGGATATTTTTTTGATATTCTAGAAAAATACAAAACCAGGCGTTGGTAATGAAGTACAGTTGACAGATGCTTTAGCCGCATCAAAAACAGATACTTATGCATTAGCTTATGAAGGTATTCGCTATGATACAGGCGATAAATTAGGATATCTAAAAGCTACTGTAGAATATGCCCTTCGCAATGAAGAATTAGGCACTACCTTCAAAGAGTATTTGAAAGGTTTGAATTTATAATATATATTATATTTTATAAATCTAGCTTTACAGTGTAAGCCACCATTGATTATCAATGGTGGCTTTTGTTGTTAACTAGTCAAAATTAATTGGTTGACGATGGTTGGCTGGTTGATTATAATTTAATAGTAATAATTATAATATATAGAGAGGTAAAATATGGAAGCAAGACGTTTAACTAAAATGGCTTTACTAACGGCCTTATTATGTGTTTCAGCATGGATTTCTTTTCCATTACCATTTAGCCCTGTTCCAGTGATAGCACTAACTTTAGTGGCTACACTAACAGGATTAATGTTGGAGCCGAAGGACGCATTAATGGTATTCTTAGTATATATTTTATTAGGCCTTATAGGGGTTCCCGTATTTGCTGGTGGTACTTCTGGATTAACTAAATTATGGGGGCCTACAGGTGGCTTTATTGTTTCTTGGCCAATAGCATATACATTGTTGAGTGTTTGTAAAGGTAAGTCTCGAAGCTTTTTCTCTTATGCTTGGCGTTCTATTGCTATAACAATTCCTGTAGTATATATTTTTGGTGTTGCTGGATTTATGCTTGTTACAGGAACTCCACTTTGGGCTGCATTAACCGCTGCAATGTTCCCTTATATTCCTGGAGATATTGTAAAATGCTTAGTTGCTGCTTGGTTAGCCACTAAAATTAAAATCTAATACTATAACAAGGGAGGTGTTAACAGGCACCTCCTTTGTTGTATTAAGAGGATATATAATTACTTTCTCTTAATTTATGAACATAAATATAGGTGTTTAAATTATGTCTAATTATTGATCATTCAAAAATAGACAAAGAATTGCTAAAAGAATGGTATAATAAAGAGTAATATTTTTATTCTTTAGGAGTTATCATGCAAATTAATAAAGCAGCCTTAGAGATTTTTGATTTTACATCATCTTTAGCGGTCTATTCTGAACATGAATTAAAAATAGGTGAGCAAGACATACATGACTATATTGCAGGCCATGTAACGAAAGCTTTTAAAGATCCTGGTGCGAGAACAGGGACATTACATGCACATAGCCCTATGGGAAAGCGAATCGGTGAATATAAATCTGGTGAAATCGCCTTTGTTACGTTAGCAAAAGAGTTAGGGGAGAAGACCTTTGACTATATGAAACAAGCCACAGTAGGTGTTGTCATTGATACTATCGTATGCGATGTGGTGACAGATACATCCTATATTTGTATGCTTTTATGCCAAGCTCACGATGCATTTACCCACCAATTATTTAGTGAAGATGATGGTTCCCTAGCCACCGAGCTTGTACCTCATAAGGCAGTATTACCGATGCCTACACAAAAATTACGTGCTTTTGTATCAATAAATACAATGGATTTATCTGTTCGTATTTTTGAACCAAAAGGTGAATATGACGGTGAAGTTTGTTACATCTTAGCAGATAAGGTGTTACAACTCGGTACAGATCAATCCTCTAGAGATACTGTTAAAAAGGTAAAAACCATTATAGATAAGGTGGCTCAAGCACACGAATCCGATGGCGTAGCAGAGCTGACAATGGCGAAATCTATGATTGCTAAAAATGCGGAAGTATCTGATACAGTTAATCCTATTCGCATTGTAGAAGAAGTGTTTAAATCTAATCCTATTCAACAAGAAGCTGCGAAAAAGGAGTTAGCTGAACAAGATATGATGCGACCTTTACCGGTAAATCGTGAATTTGCTACGAAAGTAGGCGAACATCATAAGATTAAAACCGATACTGGCATAGAAATTTCGTTCCCTGTAGAATATATGCAAAATCGAGAGTTTATCGAAATTAAAACTAATGATGATGGTACTTTACGCATTGAATTAAAGAATATAAATAAAATTGTTAATAAATAGGAGGCTCTTGTATGAGTAAGGAAAAGCATAAAAAAACAAATGCATTACGCATATTAGATACTCATCACATAGCATATACGATTGATGAATATGAATGGTCTGAAGAACGAGGTCAGGGTGTTCATGTAGCTGATGAACTAGGTCTTGATGAAAAAGAAGTATTTAAGACTTTAGTTGGCAAGGGTGATAAAACAGGATATGTAGTATTCTGTATTCCTGTAGCTGAAGAACTAGATATGAAACAGGCTGCTCGTGTCAGTGGTAATAAATCAGTTGAATTAATTCATGTTAAGGACTTATTAGGTATAACTGGCTATTTACGGGGTGGTTGCTCGCCGGTAGGTATGAAAAAGCTATTTCCTACATATTTTGATGAAACGATGCAAGCTCAAGAGGCTGTATATGTTAGTGCTGGTTTACGAGGCATGCAGATGCATGTTAATCCACAAGATTTACAATCTGTAGTAAATGCTGAATTTGTACCGCTTACCATGAAGCATTAGGAGGTTGTATGGCGAAGAAATTTTATGCTGTAAAAGCAGGCCGTACGCCAGGCATTTATGAAACTTGGACTGATTGTGAAAAACAGGTTAAAGGCTTTGGTGGGGCTATTTATAAATCGTTTCCCACTAAGTCAGAAGCCCAGGCCTTTATAGGTGATGAAGGTATGAGTATTGGTGATTATCTAGCATCATCTAAAACGTCTAAAACAAACCATACAAAGAAATCTATAGTCCCTGATTTCTCAGAAACCAATCATTTAATTGCATATATTGATGGTAGTTATGACAAATATAATCAGTCTGTAGGTTCAGGTGGTATTATGTTTCTAAATGGAAATAAAGAAACATTTTCATTCGGTACCCGGGATGCAAATATACAGAATTTTGGAATGTGTCTGGAGAGCTATTAGCGGCCAAGCATGTTATGGAATATGCTTTAACTCATGGGATTTCTAAGTGTTCCTTATATTATGATTATATGGGGATTGAAATGTGGGCCACGAAGAAGTGGAAACGAAATAATATATTAACTAATGAATATGCAGCATTTTGTGAACGTATATTTCCATATGTAAAAGTATACTTTCACAAGGTACATGCTCATACGGGTGATACATATAATGAAATGGCTGACCAACTCGCAAAGGCAGGGGCAGCGATAGGAAAATAATCTAAAAGGGGAAAACAATGCGCGTTTGTGTAACGGGGGGTGCCGGATTCATAGGGTCCCATCTGGTCGATCGACTCATAGCATTAGGTCATACAGTATTGGTAATAGATAATCTCACAACAGGGGTACGAGAATTTGTTAATCCAAAAGCAGTATTTATAGAAATGGATGTACGAGACGCTAACATAGAATCTATTTTTGCAGATTTTAAACCTCAAGTAGTATTTCATGAAGCGGCACAAACGATGGTACCTGCATCTATGGAAAATCCTAAGATGGATTGTGATGTAAATTTACTAGGCTTGGTTAATATACTTGAAGCATCTAGAAAGCATAAGGTAGAACATTTTCTTATGCCATCCTCTGCTGCAGTATATGGGGATCTTGATACATTACCGCTCACAGAGGATATGATAGGGAAACCAACATCGTTTTATGGACTAACCAAGTTAACCGGTGAAGGCTATTTGCGTATTTATGAACAAGCCTTTGGTTTGAAAACAGTATGTTTTAGATATTCAAATGTATATGGACCGCGTCAAGGTGATGGTGGTGAAGGTGGTGTAATTAGTATTTTTACCCGCCTCATTAATGAAGGTCAGGGGCTTACTATATTTGGAGATGGTGAGCAAACTAGAGATTTTATTTATGTAGATGATGTAGTAGAGGCTAATATTAAAGCCATGAATCATCCGGAATTAACAGGGGTCTATAATATCTCTACCAATACGAGTACATCTGTTAATAAATTGGTGAGCTATTTTAAATCTATTAGTAATAAGGATCTTCTAGTCTATTATGAGGCGGAACGAACTGGGGATATTCGTCACTCTAGACTATGTAATCAAAAGGCTAAAGTTGATTTTGATTTTCTTGCTACAGTTGATTTAGAACGTGGATTGAGAGATACTATCTCATATTTTAAGGGGAAATAATATATAGGATTATGAGTGAAACGTCTTTTCTAATTACTATGGCTGTATGGAATTGTATTGTATTTTGTATATATGGATACGATAAGTTTTCTTCCATTAAGGGATATGAACGCATTTCTGAATTCACATTGTTATTTTTAGCATTTGCTTATGGCGGTCTTGGCGCATTGTTAGGCATGGTAGTTTGTAATCATAAAACGGCAAAACTAAAATTTAAGTTATTGATTCCCATCGCTATTCTTTGGACCGTATTTGGTATGGGTTATGGATATGGTTGGATAGGTACATAAAGGAGATTCTTGATGTTACAGTTAGATTCTGGCTTTGAATTAGATTATAGTAATATCTATAATGAAAGCTGCATACAGGCAAGAGACATACAAAACTTTGAACGGGCCATTCAAAATGTATGGCGTCACACCAATATTTTGAGATCTACAGGGTATGAAGAAGGGCATCTATCTAAAGATGGTCAACCAGAACCAATTTTATTTTATCAATTACCTTATATTTCAGAAGATGGTATAAATACACCAGAAATGATGAATCGATTGCATTGCTTACGTGAGTACGCTCGTGAGAATATCGATACGGTTATATCTATTGGTATTGGTGGTTCTTACTTAGGGAGTAAGGTTATTTTTGATGTACAATGTGGTTCATTTTGGAATAACTATACTGATGAAGAACGACAAGGCTACCCTAGATTTTATTTTGCTGGGTTTAATGTTGATGGCCCTTATTTAGAAGGACTTATTAAAACTTTAATATCTCAAGCCAATGAAAAGGGAAAAGATTACAAGGTTTTACTTGTAGTTACATCAAAATCTGGATCCACAATCGAGCCAATGGCAAATTTTATGATTCTTCAGAAAGCACTTGAAGATCATCATATTAACTATGAGGTTACTGTTGTAACAGAAACAAATGATGATGCACATCCTACCATTCTTCACGATATGGCTATTAAGCATCAATGGAGAACATTCTCTGTGCCCTATGGTGTAGGAGGCCGATTCTCCGTTTTTACTGAGGTAGGATTCGTTACAGCGGCTCTTGTGGGATTTGATATTGAAGGATTTTTAGCTGGTGCTGCATCGATGGATATGGCTTGCCAAGAAGAGGATGTTTATAAAAATCCTGCACTATTTAGTGCATTATTAAAATATATTGCATCTGAGCGATATGGACGTATTATAGAGGTATTCATGCCTTATGGTGAGTCTCTACACTCTTTATCCGATTGGTATGTGCAGCTCTTATCCGAATCATTAGGTAAAATGAGTAATACCTGTCTTCCTTATGGACGTACACCTGTTCCTGCAGTAGGCACGATGGATATGCACGCTCAAGTGCAAGAACACCAAGAGGGGCGACTTAACAAGGTAGTTCAATTTATTAAGGTAAGAGATTGGAATACATCATTGGTTGTTCCTAATTTATATAGTGAGTACGACAAACTTGATGCAATTGGTGATATTCCTATTAGTGATATTTTAAATAGTGCGCTCGATGCTAACCGGGAGGCCCTATCTATTGATAATCGGTTCAACATGACTATATCTGTACCAACATTAAATGCATTTCATTTAGGGGAAATAATGTTTATGCATTGTTGGGCCGTTTATTTTGAATCTATTTTGGCTGGTGTAGATGCATTTGATCAACCTGGCGTTGAGGTGTATAAGCGTCTCATCGGTCCAAAGCTTCAAACAATAAAACAATCGTAGTTATTATGGGGGTGTGTATGAATATTTTAGTTACAGGTGGTGCTGGTTACATAGGTAGCCATACGGTTAGAGCATTAATACATGCTGGTTTTACACCTATCGTAGTTGATAATTTTTCACGTGGTCATCGTAATGCGATTCCTAGTGACGTTAAGGTTATAGAATTAGATATTGCAAATCCTAAAATCATTAATGTCTTAAGAGATAATAATATAAAAGGTATTATGCATTTTGCTGCACATTCTCAAGTTGGAGAATCTATGATAAATCCATCGATTTATTATGAGAATAATGTTGTAGGCTCTTATCGACTTATAGAGTCAGCTCGGCAGGCAGGTGTACAACACTTTGTATTTTCAAGTACAGCAGCGGTTTATGGTGAACCTGAAGTAGTGCCAATTGTAGAGACATCTAAATTACAACCAACTAATGTATATGGTAGAACCAAATTGATGATTGAAGATATGCTACATGATTATAGTTCTATCTATGGCTCAACATATGTAGCACTACGTTATTTTAATGCTGCAGGTGCTGATGAAAGTGGTGAGATTGGTGAAGATCACTCTCCTGAAACACATCTGATTCCCTTGGTGTTAGAGACGGCTTTGGGAAAAAGACCTCACATTACAGTTTTTGGAACTGATTATGATACGATTGATGGCACTTGTATTCGTGATTATATTCATGTCACTGATTTAGCATCAGCTCACGTTTTAGCTATGAATTATCTTGTTGGCGGAGGAGATTCTAGAGTTTTTTTAACTTAGGAAGTGGCAATGGCTTTTTCTGTAAAAAGATATTATAGATACAGCTAAAAAAATGTGACTGGTATTAATATTCCTGTTGAATATGGTGAGCGTCGGAAAGGAGATCCAAGCACATTAATTGCTTCCTCAGACTGTATAAAAGATATTTTTAGGATGGAATCCAAAAACATAGTGAGTTATCACAAATTATTAGTGATGCATGGCGTTGGCATCGTTTGCATCCATCTGGTTACGATGACATATAAAGTTAAAAGCATATAGTTTATGATTTGTAAAGGACACTAATAGTCACGGGGGTGACTATTAGTGTCCTTTTTTTATAGGTATAAGTGTTGCATACTGATGTTAGGTGTTAATCTAAGACATATGAAAGGAGTTTTTATGAATGAATATTAATCAGCTTTTACAAGATAAATTTATTCAGTATGTAACTCAATATAAACGATATAAAAAAGGGATACTCATATTAATTTTATTAGGTTTAATTGTTTTTGCCTGGAGTGTATTTCACATACCAGAGGAGAACCATATCCCGATGGAGTCCCAGTCAAATGTAGTGTCTAAATCAGCTGAAGATAAAAATGAAGCAAAATTACTATATAATACGGGAGATAAATTAAGAGGGTTTCCCTGGCGTGAAGTATTAGGTGATTCAAAGGCTATGAATGGTTTAGCTCCTTTACAAATTCTTGATAATGAGACTATAGATGATGGTATGAGTGAAATGGTTAACAAAGGAGAGTTATCAGATTCTAAATTTAAGTTACATTCAAATAGTAAGAAGAAAGAAAAGCAAGAACGGAAAGCAAATACGGCGGATAAAGTAGGTACTAAGAGTATCGAATCAAAATACAATACACAAAAATCAGTTCATGTTAATGGTATTGTCCGTGGTCCTAAATCATCTGTCATTGTAAGTGTTGGTTCGAACTCAAGCGTTGTCATGGAGGGGGAGTCCTGGCAGGGCATCAAGATAGTTAGTGTAGATGAAAATTGTATAACCCTTGATGAAGGAGGAAATGTACGATGTGTAGTTATTGGCGAATTATGATAGTACTGTTGATTTGGTGGGTAGTAGGAAATCCGTATATGAAGGCAGAGGAACCGGTCCAATTACAAGCATCTAATGCTACTGAACACGCATATAGTATGACCGTGAGTAAAGCGTCATTGTCTAATGTTGTGGAGGCAATTAGTCGTAGTTATAAAATCGATATACTTGGTATCGATACATTGGAAGGTACTGTGACAGGAACGATACATGGTAAATCACCGTTGGAGATGTTACAGCACTTAGGCGATATGTATCATTTTGATATACAAAATGAACAGGGCATAATTACTGTTATTGGGCATTCTGGTGTAAAGGAACATCGTCATGTTATGGTAGTGGAGCCAAATGTAGCATCAGCAAGCTCCTTGGGACCGGTAATAAAAACAGTAGTGCCTAATGGAAAATTTGCAATTCATAAAGAAACCAATCAGTTAGTATTCAATATTACTGGCGATGAGGAAAAAGGAGTAAAATCAGTTATTCAGGCTATTGATCGTGATGTAAAACAGGTCCGGTTAGAGGCTACAATTATGGCTATGGAACATTCTTATACAAAAGAAACCGGATTTCGGTGGTCTTGGTTGAGTCTAACTGGACATGGCAGTGATAAGACTCAATCTTATGGGGGCCATTACATTTGGTAAGGCGCCAGATGGCGAAGCATACAAGTTCTTTGTAAAACCTGAGTTGAGTTTATTAGAAACAACAGGGAAAGCGGTTGTGATTGCAACACCATCCATTATGGCTCTAAATGGAGAAGAAGCACATATACTAATTGGTGAAAGAATTCCCGTAGTGGAGGAAACTATATCTAATGGGGAAAGAAAGCAATCCATTCATTATGAAGAAGTAGGTATAAAATTAGATTACACGCCTATTGTTACAAAAAATGGCAGTATTGATACATCAATACGAGCAGAGGTGAGTTCACCTATTATGGTATCTGAATTGAAATCTTATAAAATTACAACTAGACAGGCACAGACAAGAGTGCGATTACAACCGGGCGAAGTATTAGTCATTGGTGGCCTAATGGATAATCGAGATCAAAGACAGATGGAGAAGATCCCATTACTTGGAGATATTCCTTTATTAGGAAAATTATTTAAACACAGTCGAAAGACGAAGGATAGTGTGGAAATGGTCATTTTTGTAAAGGCGACTGTGGTATAATAATATTTACTGAATGATAAAGGAGGTATTGAATGGAACGCATTCGAATGATCGGCCTGGGAAAATCATTTGGGGTGCGCCAAGTGTTTTCCAATGTGTCCTTTGAGATAAAAGAAGGCGATAGAATTGCCTTAGTTGGTCCTAATGGGGCCGGAAAATCAACATTATTAAAATGTATCCTCGGCATTGAGGAATTAGATGAAGGTCAAGTTGTAACATCGCCCGTGGCAAGTATTGGCTATCTACAACAAGATGTCAACTTGGGTGATGCCAGTTTGGCCGAAGAAATAGAAACTGCCTGGGAAGATGTTCATGCTTTAGAAGATAAATTACACGAGCTCACAACATATCTTGAAACTCATGAGGCTAGTGAAAGTGACTTACAACGTCTTGATTATTTACAAAATCGGTTAGAATGGCTAGGTGGCTACGATTATGAGCAAAAGACTAAGCGTATAGTTTATGGACTTGGCTTTACAGATGAAGATTTAGATAAACCAGCCAATGCCTTTTCTGGTGGACAAAAGACGCGCATTAATTTGGCAAAGGCCTTAGTTCGTAGTCCAGATTTTTTATTTTTAGATGAACCTACGAACCATTTAGATATGGAAATGTTAGAGTGGTTGGAGGGTTATTTATCCTCCTATCGAGGGGGGATTCTCATCGTTAGTCATGACCGATATTTTATGGATCGGATTGTGACTGGCGTAGTAGAATTAGATCATCATAAGGCTACAACCTATCGCGGTAATTATAGTCGCTACGTGGCACAACGGGATGAACGTTTAAAAGCAGATACAATTGCTTATGAAAGCAGCAAGAATATATCAAGAAAACTGAAGAATATATTGATAAGTATCGTGCAGGTATTAAGTCTAAGATGGCTAGAGGGCGTCAATCACAGTTGAATCGGTTGGAACGATTAGAAGCTCCTGTAACCTCGCACTCATTAGAGTTTAAATTTCCTCCTGCTGCAATGAGTGCCGATAAGGTACTCGTATTAGACCATGTGTCTATTGGTTATGGATCAGGGGAACCAATTATTGATGATGTATCCGTAGTGGTTCGTCGTGGTGAATCTGTCGCTTTAATCGGTCCTAATGGGGCTGGTAAATCTACAATGGTAAAAGCTATCATTGGTGAATTACTCCCTACTGAGGGTTATATAGATATTGGAAATCGTGTACAAGTAGGCTACTTTTCCCAAGAGCATGAAGAACTACATAATCAATGGCAAGTGGTTGATGAGATCATAAATAACTATAATTTCACAGAAGAAAAAGCACGAAATGTGTTAGGTTCATTCCTCTTTAAAGGTGATGATGTGTTTAAGCTTGTGGGGGACTTATCTGGTGGTGAACGAGCACGATTAGCATTGCTAAAATTATTCTTGCAAGGAGATAATTTCCTAGTCCTCGATGAACCGACTAACCATTTAGATGTACCTACACGTGAAATTGTTGAAAGTGCATTAAAACAGTTTGGTGGTACTTGCTTTATTATTTCTCATGACAGGTACTTTTTAGATCAAGTATCCACGCGAACTTTGGTGTTAGAAGATAAGGGAATTACTGAATATTTAGGTAATTATTCATACTATAAAGAAAAACTTAAAGAGCAAATGATATAGCTGCACTGACTGCTCCAGTACAAGAATCCTCTCAAACTGTGGCAAGGGGTGAAAATGAGATTATTCTTTCAAAAGATGAATCTAAGAAAAAAACAAATACTTATATGGTTGAAAAGCAATTAGCTGAGGTGGAAGAAGAAATTGCTCGCTTAGAGGCGACAATGAAGATGTATGAGGTACAGTTAGCAAATCCTGTAGTGCAACAAGATTTAGATGAAATGTCTAAGCTTTCTAAACAGATTGAAGATACTCAACATGATTTAGATTCATTGTATGAGAAGTGGGAACATTTTTCTGAACTACTAGGTGAATAAAAATATTTTATATTACTTTCGACAAAAATTCTATAGAAAAATGTATCAAATTCATTGACAAACATAATAAATACCTCATAATATAAATGTATATATAATTTATACTAAATAATTTGCTATTAAGACGTGTTAAAGGAAGGATGTAGCATGAATAAATCTATGTTAAAAAAAGTTGCCGTTTTTGGCCTTGCTGGCGTAATGGCTGTTGCTGCTGGTTGTGGTAGTAATAAAGATGCAGGTAATGCAAATAGTAATGAAGCTAAAATTGCATTGTTAACAACAACAACCGGTGGTGCCGCAGCATATGGTGAATCCATTAAAGCTGGTGCAGAATTGGCTGTAAGCGAAATCAATGCTGATGCAAACGCTGTGAAAATCAATTTGTTAGTAGAAGATACTAAAGGTGATAAAAACGAAGCTATCAATGCGATGAACAAAGTAATTGCAAAAGATAAAGTTGTAGCAGTTATCGGTCCTATGCTATCTGGTGAAATGATGGCAGCTGGTCCTGTAGCAAATAAAAGCAAAGTAGTAGCGCTTGGTACATCTACAACTGCTGAAGGTATTACAGATATTGGGGATTATATCTTCCGTAATGCTGTTCCTGAATCCTTAGCGGTAGATACAGCTATCAAAGAAGCTCATAAAACATTGGGCTTTAAACAGCAGCTATTATGTATTCTAACAACAATGACCAAATGGTATCTGTAAACAATACAGCTCGTAAAGCATTGGAATCTGTAGGCGTACAAATCGTTGATACTGAAACATTTGCAGATAAAGATACTGACTTCTCTGCTCAATTGACTAAGATTCAACAAGCTAAACCAGATGTAATCATCGTTGCATCCCTTTACCAAGAAGGTGCCCTTATCATGAAAAAAATGCGTGAAATGGGTATGAATCAACCTGTAGTTGGATCCAACGGCTTCAACAGCCCACAATTTATTAAAATTGCTGGCGATGCGGCTAACGGCGTCATCGTAGGTACACCTTGGTTCCCAAATAAAGAAGACCAAAAGGTTAAAGACTTCCGTAAAGCGTATGTGGCTAAATATGGCAAAGAACCTGACCAATTCGCTGCACAAGCATATGATGCCGTATATCTTTATGAAGCAGCGTTGAAAAAAGCAGGATCCACAACTGATCGTGAAAAATTCCGTGAAGCATTGAAAAATATTGCTGACTTCGTTGGTGTAACTGGTCAGTTCAAGTTCAACGAAAAACGCGACCCTTCCATGGAAGTTCAAGTATTACAAATTAAAAACGGTCAATTTGACGCATTAACAAAATAAGTTGAGGTAGTATAGTGTTTTTACAACAATTAGTTAACGGGTTAACCCTCGGTAGCTTATATGCTGTACTCGCTATTGGCTTAACACTAGTGTTTGGTGTTTTGAATATTATCAACATGGCTCACGGAGGCATCTTTATGATAGGTGCCTTCGTTGGTCTTTTTATGGTAACAATTTTTAACGTTAACATTTTTGTAGCCCTTATCGTAGCTATGGCAGTAGGTGCTATCCTTGGTTATCTTCTAGAATTCGTGGCTCTTCGTCCACTGCGAAAGAAAAAGGTGTCTCACTTGGCACCACTTATCAGTACCATCGGCGTTTCTATCTTTATTGAAAGCTTGGCATTATTGCTTTGGGGTCCTCAAACGAGATCTTTCCCACCAGATTATATTGGCGGTTTAATTGATTTTGGGGCTTTTAAAATTTCCATGGTACAAATCATCGGCTTAGGTGTTTCTATCGTTTATTAATGCTCATTTTAAATGTAGTGATTAAGAAAAGACTAAAATTGGTAAAGCTATTCGCGCCGTATCCATGAGTACTGAAACAGCAGCACTTTCTAGGTATTAACCCTACGATGATTATTTCTGTAACTGTTATGATTGCTTCTGCACTAGGTGCAGCTGCAGGTGTACTCGTAGGCCTATCCTTTAATGCGATTGAACCTACTATGGGCGTTATCATCGGATTTAAAGGTCTTGCGGTTCTTATTTTAGGTGGTCTTGGCAATATTACAGGTGCCATGGTTGGTGGCTTCATTCTTGGTGTAGCAGAGGTATTCTCTGTTGCTTATGGTGCATCCACATTCCGTGATGCTGTAGCCTTTGGCCTCATTATCCTATTATTGTTCTGGCGCCCACAAGGCTTGTTTGGTTCTAAAGATAAAGGGGGGAGACCGTAATGGATTTATTAAACCCGTATTATCTACAGATCGTGATGTTCTTCATCATCAATGCCATCATGGGTATTTCTATTTACTTCACCCTTGCAAGTGGTCAGCTCTCTCTTGGGGCCGCTGGTTTTATGAGTGTTGGTGCTTATGTAGGTGCTATGCTTTCTTTGAAAGCTGATTTGCCTATCATCGTAGGTATCATTATTGGTGGTTTGGTTGCTAGTCTAGTAGCCGTTATTATTGGATTACCAACAACACGTCTTCGTGGTTTATATCTTGCCATTGCTACCCTTGGCTTTGGTGAAGTTGTACGCGTTATTTTCTTGAATTTAGATGTTACTAATGGTGCATTAGGTTTATCTGGTATACCATCTATTCCTCAAGAATTGACAAATTATGCCTATGAATTTGATATTGATGGTCTAATGGGCCTTGATGCAGTAACATGGGGAAATTTAATGGCTATCATTATTTTATTGGTAGTATTGGCTTTAATTATTGCTTTCTGTGTACGCATTAATAATAGCCGTGTTGGTCGTGCTTTTGCAGCTATTAAAGCTGATGATCATGCAGCAGAATTAATGGGGATTAACGTTGTATACTACAAAATGATGGCTTTCATCATTGGTGCCTTCATCGCTGGTATCGGTGGTGGTTTGTATGCTCATATTACAAACTTTATTAATCCAACCGATTTTAGTTATCACAAAGTAGTACAAATTTTATTATTCCCAGTATTTGGTGGTTCTAATGTAGTATGGGGCTCTGTACTAGGTTCTTTTATTCTTACATTATTGCCAGAAGTTTTGCGTTTCTTATCCGATTATCGAGATATCATTTATGGTGCATTGCTCGTAATCTTAATGGCTGTTCGCCCAGACGGTATTTTGACAGAATCTATGGTAGATAAAATCAGCCGTAAATTAGGTTTTAAAAAGGCTCCATATATCCCAGAATCACAAGTGTTAACAGAGCGATTTGAAGCGTATAAACGCAAACAAGAAGAGAAACAAGGATAGGAGGGAACTGAATGCTATTAGAATTAAATGAAGTAAGTAAAAGCTTTGGTGGCGTTGCAGCTCTCACAGGTGTTTCCTTTGGTGTTAAACAGGGTGAAGTATTTGGTGTTATCGGTCCGAATGGTGCTGGTAAGACTACACTATTCAATTTGATTACTGGTGTATTCCCTGTTAGCTCTGGTGAAATCGTATTCGACGGTATGTCTGTTGTAGGGATTAAGCCACATAGAACGGTAGAGATGGGCATTGCTCGTACATTCCAAATATTCGTCTCTTTGGTAATATGACGGCTCTTGAAACCGTATTAACAGGTATGCATTGTCGTACCGGTTCTGGTTTTTTATCAAGTTTCTTGAGAACAAAACGTCAACGTATTGAAGAAGAACGTTGTCGCGGTATTGCGTATGAGTTCTTAAAGCTAGTCGGTCTTGAAGAAGATGCGGAAGAGGTTGCTACATCATTGCCATATGGTAAGCAACGTCGGCTTGAAATCGCTCGTGCGTTAGCCACACATCCACAATTGATTTTGCTTGATGAACCAGCTGCCGGTATGAATGATAGTGAAACAGAGGTTCTTCGCCAATTAATTGGTAAAATTCGTGACTTAGGCATTACTGTTGTAGTTATTGAACATGCTATGGAATTGATGATGAATATTTGTGATCGCTTAGTCGTTCTTAACTTTGGTAAGAAAATTGCGGAAGGTACACCTCAAGAAATTCAAAATAATGAGGCTGTAATTGAAGCGTACTTAGGTAAAGAAGAGGTGTAATATGTTAAAACTAGAAAATATCATGGCTGGTTATGGACATATTACAGCCTTAAAAGATATTAGTTTAGAGGTTCCACAAGGTTCTATCGTTTCTTTAATCGGTGCCAATGGTGCAGGTAAGACTACAACTATGAAGACCATTATGGGGCTCGTAAAACCAACTTCTGGTCGAGTTCTATTTGAAGGTCAAGATATTACTGGTCATAAGACTCACAATATCGTACATGGTGGGATTTCTCTAGTTCCAGAAGGTCGTCAAATTTTACAAGATATGAGCGTATATGAAAACCTTGAAATGGGTGCTTATACACGTAAAGATAAGGAAATTGATGCAGATATTAAAAAGGTATTTAAACGATTTCCCAATTCTTGATGAACGGAGCTATCAATTAGGTGGTACATTGTCTGGTGGGCAACAACAAATGCTTGCCATAGGTCGTGCTCTTATGGCGCGCCCGAAATTACTGTTACTAGATGAACCATCTATGGGGCTTGCACCACTTGTAGTTAATGAAATTTTTGAGACTATTAAAGAGATTAGTGCAGATGGTACAACCGTTTTATTGGTGGAGCAAAATGTGCGCCAAGCCTTAAAAATAGCAGACTATGCGTATGTATTAGAAACCGGTAAGATGGTTTTATCTGGAACTGCTGATGAAGTACGTCATAACCCTAGAGTTATGGAGGCTTATTTAGGTGGCCGTGTAGAATAATATAAAAATCAAATTTTTAGATGTATATATCTATCATTGTATGGATATATACATCTTTTTTTATTCCAAATTATTTATTGTAAATTGGCTTTAGAATGGGATCATACTATTGAACATATTTATTATGTGTAGAAAAAAATACACATAATAAATAATGGTAAAGGATAGAGAGTTTCAAGGTTTATAAAGTTTCATAAAGTTTCATGAAGTTTATAACATTGAGGTTCATCTTGCTTATATAGTAGTTGCAAGCAAACAATGATAAACTATATATACGATATTTAATAAAATATTAAATTAATTTAAATAGTATGATTATAAAATTTTCTTATACATATAAATAATATGAGGTGTATTATGAATCGGAAATTGATAGCTCTATCTCTTGTAATAGGAACGATGGCGACTACAGGCTTTGCAAAAGATATTTCAACCGAAGCAGTTACCGCTACATCTATGGAAACGTCTGCTTCCACAATAGGTTCTGATCAAATCTATCGGTTGAGACAAGGTGATGAATTAACTATTGATGTAGTACAACAAATGGACCTAGGTGCCAATAAAACTTTTACCATTCGCCCTGATGGCTATGTATCCTTTCCTATGGTAGGCAATATTAAAGCCGATGGCATGACTGTAGAGGAATTCACTCAAAGTTTAATCAATTCCTTGTCTACATACATCATTAATCCAGATGTATCCGTGAATGTTGCCAAATTAGGTGGCGTTCGTGTCTATGTATTTGGTGAAATTAATAAACCAGGTGCATACACATTAACTAAATCGAGTACAGTTATTGATGCTATTGGTGCTGCTGGTAGTTTCAATTGGGATACAGCTAAGAAGAAAATATTCTTGATTCATCAGAATGATCCAACAAAACCTATTGAGATTAATTTAAATAATATATTGAAAACTGGTGATATGTCCCAAAACTATGTTATGCGCGAAGGCGATATCTTGTACTTAACTAAAAATAGCAAGATTAGTTTCTCCAGAGATATTGTGCCTATTTTAACTGGTGCTTATATGGTATCTCGTATCGGAAAAGACTAATTAGCAGATAGTATATATCTTAATATCATATGTAAGTCATATAAGGAGGGCTTTCATTGCGTTCATATTTATTACCGGTCCTATTACTTATTGTAGATGTTATTACTATCATTGGTGTAGCACTAATTAGTTTGCTCATACGTTTTGATGGTTATATAACACCTCAGTATATGGAACAGATGATAGCTGCGTTGCCGATAATGGTAATATCCTACATTATTATGCTCTTATCGATGCATCTATATACGCGCATATGGCGTTATGCGGGGATGCGCGAAGTTGTTGCCGTACTGATTGCTACCACATTAGGGGCAGGATTGTTCTATACCGGAATGCATGTGTTTGATAAATCCTTACCTAGGTCTATTTACTTAATCAGTTGGCTACTTAGTACCGGTGTCATCGGTATCGGTAGAATGGTATTACATTATATTGCGATACGCTATGGTGGAAAACCTAGTGCAGATGCGGAAATGGTGAATACATTAATCATTGGTGCCGGAGATGCAGGTGCAACGATTGCTCGTGAAATTGAAAGATATCATAAGCGCTCACGCAAAGTAATTGGTTTTATAGATGATGATGAGTCAAAGTTCAATCGCTTGATGGGTGGTATTCGTATACTTGGTAATCGTAATGATATTCCTACTATTGTAAAAGAATATAGAGTGAAAGAAATTATTATTGCCATGCCATCTGTTAAACGAGATGAAATTAGAGGTATTATGGAAATCTGTTCACCTCTAAAATGTAAAGTTAATACTTTACCTGGTATGTACCAATTATTAGATGATGAAGTACTGGTATCTCATTTACATCCTGTATCCATAGAAGATTTATTAGAACGAGATGAAGTTCGACTCGATATGGACATAGTGGAGCATTATATTCATGATAAGGTGGTTCTTGTAACAGGTGCTGGTGGATCTATTGGTTCTGAAATTTGTCGTCAGATTATGCGTATTGGGCCTAAAAAACTTTTGCTACTAGGACATGGAGAAAATAGTATATATCTCATTAATCAGGAGTTAAAAGGTTTATATAAGGATGGTCCAATCATTCCTATTATTGCAGATATACGAGATCGACAACAATTAGATCAAATATTTACTCAATATAATCCTCAGGTAGTATTTCATGCAGCGGCACATAAACATGTCCCTTTAATGGAAATACAACCAATGGCTGCCGTTTTAAATAATATTTATGGTACTAGAAATGTAGCAGAAGTAGCAGGACGTCATGGTACAGAGCGATTTGTCATGATTTCTACGGATAAGGCCGTAAATCCAACAAGTGTTATGGGTGCTACTAAGCGTGTAGCAGAAAAGGTCATTATATCGATGAATGACACCTATGATACAAAATATATTACCGTTCGTTTTGGCAATGTATTAGGTAGCCGTGGTTCTGTTATTCCTCTATTTAAAAAGCAAATTGAAGCTGGGGGTCCTGTAACTGTGACAGACCCTGAAATGACGCGCTATTTTATGACAATACCAGAAGCTAGTCAGCTTGTATTACAAGCTGGTGCTATGGGCAAAGGTGGCGAAGTATTTTTGCTTGATATGGGTGAACCAGTTAAAATCATTGATTTAGCAAGAAACATGATTCGCTTATCAGGTCTTGAACCAGATAAGGATATTCATATTAAAATTACTGGTTTGAGACCAGGTGAAAAGAAATATGAAGAATTGCTTACCTCTGAAGAAGGGACAAATCGGACGAATCATACTAAGATTTTCGAAGCTGCATTAGATACTGTTGATAGTGAATGGTTGATGGGAAATTAGTACATTTGAGTCCTGTCAAACAGATATGGATGTAATAGGTGTATTACAAGATATTATTCCAACATATACGCCTAATCACAATGTATAAGCGGGAAGAGAGACCGTTGTGTTGTATGCCTACTTGAAAGGGGTATTGGGATGGAACAAATTATAGATTTAAAAGACATAGCTAAGATTCTTATTCGGAAACGGAAAACTATCATAAATATTACGGGTATTTGTATTCTCCTTGGGGGTGCTTATTTAGTAGTTACACCATCCACATATCAATCGACAGCGATGTTGCGAATTAAACAGACTCAAGGTTTAGGTAATTCTGTATTGTCAACAGAAACCGGCTATTCAGATGCGATGGCACGTCAGCTGATGAATACAAATGCTGAGATTTTAAAAAGTCGTAATGTTGTAGAACCTGTTATCACCGCTATAGAGGATGATGGTAGTACTGCACCGACTTATGAAGAGTTTGTTAAAAACCGCATTGAAACAAAACCATATAAAGAAACTCAGCTTCTACAAGTTAGCGTAACTGGTAAGAGTCCAGAAAAAGCACAAGAAGCCAATCAATTATTAATCGATTCCTTTTTGAATCGCTTAGCAGATTTATCTCATGTGGAACAAAAAACGACACGTGAATTCTTACAAAAGCGTGTGGTAACATCGAAGGCTGAGTTATCTGAAGCGGAGCAAAAATTACAACAATTTCAAGTAGATAATAAGATCTATTCGACTAATGATCAAATGAAGGGTCTTACCGATAAGATTACTTTAATTGATCGAGAAAAAGCTCAAAATAATCTTGATTTAGAAACTGCACAAGCTGCATTAGGGAGTATTAATGCGGACTTAGGATCTGCTGGTGCGAGTATTGCCGATAGCTCAACGGTTCAAGCTTATAAAGCACAGTTGGCAAATCTAGAGGCGCGCAAGGCTAGTTATGCAGGCAAATATACAGACTCTCATCCTGATATGAAAGAAGTTAATGATCAAATTGATAAGGCTAGAGCTGGGTTACAACAAGAAATCAATGCTATTATTTCCCAACAAGCACCATCTAGTAATGCGGCTCAACAAGGCTTATTAGCAGATAAGTTTAGAAATGAAGCAGCATTAGCTGTTGCTCAAAGTAAAGAGGTGGCTTTAGCTGATTTGGATAAGGCTAACGAAGATGCTATGAAGGCTCTTCCTGAAAAGGAACGTGGCTATATTCAGGCTAAACGTGATGTAGATGTAGCACAAGACATTTATCAAATGCTTTCAAAGCGATTGGAAGAAGCCAAGGTAGCGGAAGTCATGGTACCAAATGAAGTGCAAATTGTAGATGCCCCTACGTTACCGGAAAAATCTATTGCACCACGGAGAGTACTTATTATGCTTGCTAGTGCTGTTATAGGCCTGCTATTGGGTTGTTTCTATACATTAGTACAGTCCTTTGGAAATCGTAAAGTACAAACATCCAAAGATGTTGAGGATATGTTACAAGTGCCAATGTTAGGTATTATTCCTAATCACAGTAAAACAGTAAGAGAAGAGCCTAATAATAAAGTGTTGCGTTGGTTGTATAAGGTGAGAGGTTAAGATGGATACAATACGATTAATTTCAAAAGAATATGGTGATACTCCTCTTGTGGAATCCTATCGAACATTGCGTAGCAATCTACAATATCGCTGTAATGCAGAAAATAGAAAGTTACTATGTGTTACATCTGCCACAACCGGTGAAGGCGTATCCGAGGTTGCCGCTAATTTATCAATTTCTTTGTCTAAAAATAATGATAAGGTATTATTAATCGATTGTAATTTGCGTAATCCTGTACAACACATATTGTTTGATGTGAAAAATCAAGGGCTTACCAATCATGTTGTTATGGATGAAGATTTGACAATTCATCGTAATGTGATGCCTCATCTAGATTTAATTAGCAGTGGAACTGCGGTGGAATCTCCGTCTGAGGTTGTTGATTCCCATCGATTATCAACAGTATTTGAATATATTCGCGATGAATATGATGTCATCGTTGTAGATACCCCATCCGTGTTAAGTGTTACAGATGCATTGGTTATAGCTGAAAAGGGCGATGGTGTCCTCTTTGTTGTTAAAGGTCATTATGTACAGCCTGATGATATGGCATTAGCTAAACAACGATTAGATCAAATTGGAGTACCTATTATCGGATCAGTATTTATTGATATGGAATAAATGGAAAGTATAGGTGAAAGCTATGAAAATTAATTTCTCTCCTCCAGATATTACTGAATTAGAAATCAATGAGGTGGTAGAAGCGTTAAAAAGTGGTTGGATTACAACTGGACCACGGACTAAGGAATTAGAACGACGTATTGCAACCTATTTAGGGACACCGAAGGCAGTATGTTTAAATTCAGCAACAGCTGCTTTAGAAATGATTCTTCGAGTTTTAGGTGTTGGACCTGGTGATGAAGTTATAACTAGTGCTTACTCCTATACGGCTAGTGCAAGTCCCGTAGTTCATGTGGGGGCCAAGTTAGTATTAATTGATACTGCACCTAACTCTTATGAAATGGACTATGATCAGGTTGCTGCAGCTATTACGGACAAGACAAAAGCAATTATTCCTGTAGATATAGGTGGTGTTCCTTGTGATTATGATCGCCTATTCTCAATCGTAAATGATGCAAAATATCTTTTTAAACCAAGTAATGATATACAACGTGCATTAGGACGAATTCCAATTGTTGCAGACTGTGCACACTCCTTTGGTGCTACGTATAAGAATCTTCACACAGGCAATGTAGCTGATTTTAGTAGTTTCTCTTTTCACGCTGTAAAAAACTTTACTACTGCGGAAGGCGGTGCTGCTACATGGAAACATATAGAGGGTATCGATGATGAAGCAATCTATAAGGAATTCCAATTGTTATCCTTACATGGTCAAGATAAGGATGCATTAGCGAAAACTAAGATCGGTGCTTGGGAATATGATATTAAAGGCACCTATTACAAATGTAATATGACAGATATTATGGCAGCTATTGGGTTAGCTCAGTTAGAACGATATCCTAAACTATTAAAACGACGTCAAGAAATCATTAAACGCTATGATGAGGCCTTAAAGGATTGTCCTGTATCTATTGTCGAACATTATACGGATGAGCATATGAGTAGTGGTCATTTATATCTAGTACGTCTCAATGATGCAACCATGGAACAACGGAATGAATTAATTGAAAGAATGGCTGAAAAAGAGGTTGCTACGAACGTACACTATAAGCCGATTCCAATGCATACAGCTTATAAGAACTTGGGTTTCTCCATAGATGATTATCCAAATGCATATAAACAGTTCAAAAATGAAATTACATTGCCACTTCATACTAATTTAACTGATGAAGCGGTGGATTATGTGATTCATACATTTAAAGAATGTTTAGGTGTATTATGATCTGGAAATCATGGCAGGAATTACCCGATGATATACGTTGTGAAGCAGTTCGTCCTTATTATGAAATTTTAGCATCTAAGCGTTGTGATTTGATGCTTAAGGCTATATTTGATCGATTAATGGCGGCTATTCTATTAATTTTTTTGAGTCCTATATTTCTAGTATTAGCTATATGGATAAAACTAGATAGTGAGGGACCTGTATTCTTTAGACAGGAACGGGTTACTCAGTATGGCCAAACCTTTAGGATTTATAAATTTAGAACCATGGTACAAAATGCGGAGCAACTTGGTGCACAAGTAACGTCTAAAGGCGATATGCGCGTCACATCGGTAGGACAGGCTTTGCGAAAATGTAGACTCGATGAATTACCTCAATTAATCAATATATTAGAAGGTACCATGAGTTTTGTCGGCACCCGTCCAGAGGTTCCGAGGTATGTAGCGGCTTATACAGATGAAATGAAAGCGACATTGTTGCTCCCTGCAGGTGTAACGAGTGTAGCTAGTATTCGGTATAAGGATGAAGATACTTTATTAGACGCCGCAGATGATGTGGATGAATGCTATATTCACAATGTACTTCCTGCAAAGATGGAATGGAATTTACGAAGTATTGTAGAATTCTCATTTTTTAGAGAATTGAAAGTTATGGTGGAAACGGTATTGGCCGTTATACGTTAGAAAGGTAGTATGGCAGAAACAACAGCTCATGATATACAAGCTAAAGAACTGAATATGCTTTTAGTATTTAAAGAATTTTGTGATGCCCATAATCTACGATTCTATTTGTGCGGTGGCGGTCTTATAGGTGCCATTCGTCATAAGGGATTCATACCTTGGGATGACGATTTAGATATCTTTATGCCTCGTCCAGACTATGAAAAACTGGCTGAATTGTGGCCATTATATGGAGATAAACGCTATACCTACTGCAGGACAACGAGAGATAAGATTTATCATGATGCGGGCGCATCAATCCGCGATGAAGAAACTACTTTCATTAATCGTCACAGTGTAAATGAAGACATATGTCATGGTTTAGCCCTTGAAATTATGCCCATCGATGGTTGTCCAAAAAGTACTGTCAAACGATTCTTTCAATTAATGTGGGCCATGACCTTTGCTCTATTTAATGCACAAAGATTACCTGACAATAAGGGGAAACTATATCGTATGTTGGCAGGTTGTATATATAAGGTGATATCAAAACCTTCGTGGCGTTATCACATATGGCGCTTTGCAGAGAAACAAATGAGTCAATATGATTTTGAAACATCTGATGAAGTTACAGAACTGATTGGTAGTTTGAAGGGTATGAAGTTACGCCATCCACGCCAAGATTTTGATCATGTTATATATAAGGAGTTTGAAGGTTATCAAATCCCCGTTATGGCTGGCTATGAGCGTTATCTACGTTTGATTTGGGGCGACTATATGCAATTACCTCCTGTAGAGCAACGTGTGGCGAAGCATGATGCCGTATATATTGATATGGATAATAGTTATATAAATTATAAGGGCATTCATTATTTAGTAAACGAACATCGTTAATAGTTAAGGGAGGTTCTATGAAAAGAATAGCAGTTATATTTGCTGGTGGCGTAGGATCCCGAATGAAAAATGATAAGATGCCAAAGCAGTTCCTTGAATGGAATGGCAAGCCTATACTTATACAAACCTTAGCCATTTTTGAAGCAGAACCATATATCGATGGCATTGTTTTAGTCTGTAAGGCGGACTGGATGGATTATGCAAAAGCATTAATTGAAAAAGAGGGACTTCAAAAGGTTGTATCTGTCGTACCTGGTGGTGAAACCGCATTAGACTCTCAATATAATGGTTTACTTGAGACTAAGCGATTGTATGGTGTTGATAATGTAACCGTATTAATTCATGATGGCGTACGACCTTTAGTTGATAGTTCCACCATTGTTAGAAATATTCGCTCAGTAGAGTCTAAGGGGAGTGCTATTACGGTAACTCCCGCTATTGAAACTGTTATGGTTACAGATGATGGTGAAATCAAGACGATTTTAAATCGTCAACAATGTTTAATGGCAAAAGCTCCTCAAAGTTTTAGGCTCGGTGATATTCTTTCTGTTCACGATACATCTATAGCAGAGGGTATTCATGATTTTATCGATTCTGCATCTATGATGATGCATTATGGGTATCCATTGTACCCTGTATGGGGGGGAGCCAGAAAATATTAAGATTACAACTCCGTCAGACTACTATATGTTTACGGGGATATTAAAAAATAGAGAAAGTGGAGGTGAGGGCAATTAATACGGTTGTTGAACGAGACATACAAGAAATTATAAGTGATTCCCAGATATTTGATGCCTTTCGTGGCAAATTAATCCTTGTTACCGGAGCGACTGGTTTAATTGGCTCTATGGTGGCTCGTTCATTAATAGCCGCGAATGATGCTTATCATCTTTCACTACGCGTCATCTGTCATGTTAGGAATATAGAAAAAGCTCACCATATGTTTAGTGATATTGTTGACTCAGATATATTAACCTTTGTTGATACCCCATTAGAATCTCTTGATATAGCTTGTGACTATATTATGCATGGTGCAGCCCCTACAAAATCAAAATATTTTGTAGAACATCCGGTTGATACAATTCGTACGTCAATTCATGGAACGGAGCGTATGTTAGAACTTGGAAAAGAGCAGAAGATTAAAGGTATGGTTTATTTATCTAGCATGGAACAATATGGAGTTCCTTATGAGTCAGGTCAAGTGATGACCGAAGATCGTATCGGATATTTAGATCACCTTAATGTGCGTAGCTCTTATTCTGAAAGTAAACGCTTATGTGAGTGTTACTGTAAATCCTATGCTGTTGAATTTGGTGTTCCTGTTAAAATCGCTCGTCTTGCGCAGACGTTCGGTGCTGGTGTGCCGTTAGATGATAATCGGGTGTTTATGCAGTTCACCCAACATGCCTTGGATGGTCGTGATATTATCCTTCATACGAAGGGGGATTCAATGTCTAATTTCTGTTATATTACTGATGCGGTAAGAGCTATCCTTATTTTGCTGAGTCAAGGTGAAGTAGGCGAAGCTTATAATGTTTGTCATGATGAGGAAACTCGTAGCATTGCTAGTATTGCTAATTTAGTGGCATGTCATGTGGGTGAAGATAAGATTTCTGTTATTTTTGATATTCCAGAAAATCTATCTTCCTTTGGTTATGCTCCTACAGTCCATATGTTTTTGAATTCAAAGAAGATGCGAAGTCTATCCTGGGAACCACAGGTTTCGATGAAAGAAGCATATATGCGACTTGCCGAATATATCAAAGAGGAGCGTCATCATGAGTAAAGAAATCATTATAGTTACCATATCTCTTGGGAATGATGGGGCAGAACGTATTTTAACGGAACTTGCACGACAATGGCATCAAGATGGTCATAAAATCACGGTAATTCAAACGAGTCCTAATCGATATGGAACAGAGTATGCATTGCCAGAGGGGATAGAGCAAATTCAAATTCATACGACTAGCTCAAATAAAATCATTCGCTTCTTACAAGAGATAAAAGTCCTTATTGGAATATTGAAAAAACGCCCCCATGCGACATGTTTGTCTTTTCTAAGTGCGTCTAGTTTCATTTTGGCCATCAGCTCTTGGTTTGTGAAAAATCGTATAGTTTTTTCTGAACGAAATAATCCGCGCAAGGTACCTGTAGGTAAACATCAACAAATGCTGCGAGATTTCGCGTTTAATTTTGCGGATGCTATCGTATTTCAAACAGAAGATGCAAAATCATATTTTTCTCACACTATACAAAGTCGTGGTCATATCATTCCAAATCCTATTAATGGTAATCTACCGGAACCTTATGAAGGTGAACGGGATAAAACTATTGTAACGGCTTGTCGATTACATCCACAAAAGAATTTACCTATGATGATTAATGCCTTTAGCATGTTAGCTGATGAATTTAAAGAGTATAAGCTCGTAATTTATGGGCAAGGTGTGTTAGAAGATGAACTTCGTCAACAAATAGCTAGCCTAGGCTTAACTGATAGAATTATATTACCAGGCTTTGCATCAAATATCTTAGAAAAGGAACGGCCTTGTACGATGTTTGTTTCATCGTCTGACTTTGAAGGTATATCAAACTCCATGTTGGAGGCCATGGGAATGGGCTTACCGGTTGTCGTTACAGATTGCCCTGTAGGCGGTGCGCGTATGGTCATTCAGGACGGTGTCAATGGATTACTTGTTCCCGTAGGTGATACGAAAACAATGTATGAGAAAATGAAATCCCTATTAGCAAATCCTGAGCTAGCGAAGAAAATATCTCATGAAGCACTTAAGGTACGAGACACATTTCCACTCAGTAAAATTGCTAAACGTTGGATTGATATTTTATAAATTAGCTTTGTGTTGTGATGTACATATATAGAGAGAAGAGGGACAGTATTGAAATTGAAATATTACGGCCATATCTAATCATCTTATATGGTTTATAACATTAATATTTCTTGTACTTTCATTAACCATATCATTTGCCCTCGGTGAAGCTAATTATGGTGCCTATGTATTATTCGTATGTTTATTTGGCCTAATTTTATGCTACCTCATTAGAGAACAGGGACGTATTACACTGTCTTTTAATTGGATGCATATGTATATGCTACTATTCATAGGCGTTTGTTATGTTAGCTCAATTGATGCACTTGATTCATCGGTAGCACTGAGTAGAAGCTTTGACATTGTAAAAATATTTTGTATGCTCATTGTCTTATATATGTGTTTTCAGCGAGAAAAATCAGTAGATCCACTGTTAAAAATTGGTATGTGGGCAGGGTATATCGTCTGTTTTTATACGGTATATTATTACGGGCTAGATTATTTTATCAATGTATTATCTTCGTCTACACGAATTGCAAATGAAGCTTTGAATGCAAATACTGTTGGCTTATTAGGGGCAAATGCCATCGTTATGACTGTGTACTACATGATGTATGACAAGCCACGGTGGTGGAACATTATAGCATTACCAACATTAGGTATATTAGCAGCTACTGGCAGTCGAAAAGCATTGGTGTTTGTTATAGCTGGGGTAGCTTTACTTTTTGTATTTAAAAGCTTTCGCAGTACAAATATTGTTAATTCCTTAGCTAAATTGGTGACTTACTTAACCGTATTAATTGTAGGTTTTATAGGGATTTTACAATTACCTATGTTTAGTGAAATACTTGAGCGGATGAGCTCTATGGTTGAAGCCTTCACTGGGACTGGAGGCGATTCATCAACTATTGTCCGTTTGATGTTAGTAGATATTGGGATGGGATTTATTTCATCAGTCTCCTCTCATAGGTGTAGGGATTCATAATCCTTCCGTTTATACATATTCTATATTTGGAATAGAAAACTATTATCTCCATAATAACTACATTGAGTTATTGGCTGGTACCGGCATTATCGGAGTTGTAACGTATTATTCGATGTATGTGTATCTCGTATATAACATGTTGCGCTATCATGATTTACACAGCAATGAATATGTAATGGTATTTATTCTGCTTATGTCTCAATTAGTTATGGATATGGGTTTGGTTTCTTATGAAAGCAAAAGTACCTACTTTTACATGATGCTATTTTATATGGAAGTACAAATTTTACGTGCTAAAAGGGAGGCATTAGATGAATATACAAACAATATTGAGCAAAGGGAAGAAGTTCGTTCGTGATCCGTATTATCGGCTTAAGACGATGATAAAGCTGGGTTTTTATGATTCCTTAAATGATGAGGAGTTTTTGCGTAAAATATTTCAGAAATATCAAGGCTATCCATTAGATTTGGACAACCCTAAGACATTTAATGAAAAAATGCAATGGATGAAACTACATGATCGTCAACCAGAATATATTACTATGGTGGATAAGCATGAGGCGAAACACTATTTAGCAGATAGGATAGACTCAAAATATATCATTCCCACCTTGGGAGTGTGGAATTCTTTTGATGATATTGATTTTGATGCATTGCCAAATCAGTTTGTATTGAAATGTACCCATGATAGTGGAGGCATTGTAATCTGTAAGGACAAATCTATATTTAATAAAGAAGAAGCACGAAACATTATAAATAAGTCTTTAAAGCGTGATTTTTATCTGATAGCTCGAGAATGGCCTTATAAGGATGTGCCTCGACGTATTATTGCTGAAGAATACATAGATGAATTAGGCAGTGACGACCTATTAGATTATAAAATCTACTGTTTTCATGGTGAACCCAAAATAACTGTTGTTTGTTCTGAACGTTTTTCTGAAACCGGGACGCGGATGGATTACTATGATGAAAACTGGGAATTTATGAATATTTCTGTTCCTCATTATGAACCTTCTAATAAGGACTTTAAAAAGCCGCCTCATTATGAAGAGATGATTGCTTTAAGTAAACAGTTATCTAAAGAATTTCCTTTTTTACGGGTGGATTTTTATGATGTGAATGATCGCCTATACATCGGAGAACTAACACTATACCCTGGCGCAGGATTTATAAAGATAGAACCAATTGAGTATGATTACAAAATGGGAGAGTGGTTACATCTTGAAAATATACATCGGAGCTGATTTTGTCCCTACAGATATAAATCGCATATTATTTGAAAACGGTGATATGCACTCTATAATTGGAACGCAATTATATAACATGTTATGTGAGGCTGATTTAAATGTATTTAACTTGGAGGCCCCTCTTACAGACAACGATACATCAATTGACAAATTTGGACATAATTTAAAGTCTCCTACAAAAACAATTAATGGATTTAAAGCTATACCATCCTTATTATTAGGATTGGCAAATAATCATTCCTACGATCAAGGCTATGAAGGCCTGCAATCTACAATGCAGGTGTTAACTCAATCTAATATTGCATATAGTGGTGCTGGTGGCAATGTAAATGAGGCGAAAACAGCCTTACATATTTACAAAAAGATGGGATACGGCTGGGCATCTATATGTGCACAGAAAAATGAGTTTTTCTAGTGCTAGTGTACATCGTGCAGGGGCTAATCCTTTCGATGTATTAGAAAGTTTTGACCATGTACAAACCCTTAAAGAACAATGCGATTATGTGATTGTTATTTACCATGGTGGGAAGGAGTTTTACCGCTATCCTTCACCAATGTTGCAACGCTATTGTCGCAAGTTTATTGAAAAAGGAGCTTCCCTAGTTCTTTGTCAACATAGTCACTGCATTGGTGCTCGAGAAGACTACGAGGCTGGTACGATTATCTATGGGCAAGGTAGTTTCGTATTCCAAACAGAATATTTTAATAATTTATATGATATAGTTGCTGATTCATTGGTCGTAGAAATTAATATTAATCAAGATGGTGTCCATATCAATGAAATTCCTGTTACTCGTACAGAGGTAGGGATTACTTTAGCAACTCAGGAACATGCTCAGCTTGTTATAGAAATGTACAATCAATTAAGCGAGGATATTAAGAATCCTCATTTTGTATATGAAAGCTATAAGTATTTTGCTGATGAGCACATTAATCGCTATTTGCGAGAATTCTTAGGTCGCTCTTGGGTTGTGAAAGCACTTAATCTTTTATGTAATCGCAAGTTAGCTCGCTTATTATTAGGTAAAACAAGTTATTTAGCCATACAAAATTATCTGACCTGTGAAGCTCATTATGAATTATTTTTACAAGGCTTAAAGAATATAAATCATAAGTAAAGGGATTTGAATCTCTATGGATACTAAAGTTGTAGCTGCTGCTAAGTGGTCACTCATAACAGAGGTCTTAGCAAAGCTTATTACACCGGTTACAAATATCATATTGGCACATATATTGGCACCTACAGCATTTGGTATTTTAGCGACCATTATGATGGTCATCTCCTTTGCAGAGATGCTAGCCGATGCAGGTTTTCAAAAATTTCTTGTGCAATATGAATTTGAAAGTGAAGATGAAAAGCAGAAGAATGTAAGTGTCGCTTTTATCTCGAATATAGTTTTGGCGATTGTATTGTGGCTTATCATTATTATTTGGCGTGATGAACTAGCAATATTAGTTGGAAACGAAGGATTAGGATTTCCATTGGCTGTAATGGGGGCCATGTTGCCGTTAGGTGCATTTAGTAGTATACAAATGGCCATGTATAGAAGGAGCTTAATTTTAAATTCCTCTTAAGTATCCGTATGATTACAATCATTACACCTTTGTTCATATCTATACCAATGGCTTTAGCCGGGTTTGATTACTGGTCCTTAATTGCCGGATTATTGGCAGCGCATTTATTTACAGCTATTGCACTATGTGTTCGACAAGAAAAGTTGATATCTATCTATTTTTCGAGTACTGTGTTTCGAAAAATGTTCAGCTTTAGTGCTTGGTCCTTAGCAGAAGCTTTTTCTATCTGGCTTACTGCTTGGGTAGATACCTTTATTATTAGTCATTTTTTAGATGCATATTATCTTGGCCTGTACAAGATGCCGACAGCTATAGTAACAACTGTAATGGCTATTGCCACATCTTCAATGGCGCCTGTATTATTTTCTGCATTATCACGACATCAACATAATCAGGTAGAATTTGAAAAAACATTTAACCTTTCAAAGGTACATGGCTTTATTCCTCGTACCTTTGGGTGTGGGGATGTTTGTATACCAAGATTTTATTGTAGAAATTTTGTTAGGGCCACAATGGAAACTAGCTGGCATCGTGTTAGGCTCCTGGGCTTTAAGTTCGTCCCTAGTAACGGCAATATCCTATTTAATATCCGAAGCATTCCGTGCGAAGGGGATGCCTAATATTTCATTTCTCGCACAAATGGCACATCTATTCGTATTAATACCTGTTATATATGTATGCGTGCAATATGACTTTACAACCTTTGTATATGCTCGTTCTATTGTGCGTGTACAGATGATTGCTGTACTTCTTTATCTATTAGCCATATATGTTGGTATGAATGCATGGCTTGTCATTCGAAATATTAAATCCTATATCATTGCTTCCGCTGTAGTGGGCACTGGCTCATATGTTTTATTACATTTACATAATAGTATGATTTGGACGATTTTCTGTATATGTATCAGTCTTATTTTGTATCTTGTTGTGTTGTATCTATTTCCAACGGAGAGAATTATACTTACTAAAATATGGGAGAGCGTCTTATTACGATTAAAACACTCTTAAAGGAAAGGACAGATTATGCTTTCACAAAATGTATCATTACATAATAAAGTCATTCTCGTTACAGGTGCGGCCGGATTTGTCGGTGCCAATCTTGTTATGTGGCTGTTTAAAACAGCTCAAGCAAGTCATATCATAGGTGTTGACTCTGTCAATGACTATTATGATGTAAGCTTAAAAGATTATCGCTTACAACAGATTGAGTCAGATGTTAAACATGATAATCAATGGACCTTTAAAAAGGGCAATATCGCAGATAAAGCATTTTTAGAATCTATTTTTGAGGAGTATAAACCGGAAATAGTTGTAAACTTAGCGGCACAGGCTGGTGTACGATATTCTATTACTAATCCTGATGCCTATATAGAGTCCAATATTATAGGATTTTATAATATATTGGAATGTTGTCGTCATTCTTATGATAACGGTACAAAAGGGGTAGAGCATCTCGTGTATGCATCATCATCTTCCGTATATGGGGCTAATAAAAAAATCCCCCTATTCCACTGAAGATCAAGTAGATAATCCTGTATCCCTATATGCAGCTACAAAGAAATCTAACGAGTTATTAGCCTATTCCTATGCTAAGTTGTATAACATACCGAGTACAGGTTTGCGCTTCTTTACTGTCTATGGCCCAGCAGGGCGTCCAGATATGGCGTACTTTGGTTTTACTAATACCTTGCGCAAGGGAGATGTTATTAAGATTTTCAACTATGGGAATTGTAAGCGTGATTTCACTTATATAGATGATATTGTTGAAGGTGTTTATAAGGTTATGCAAGTGGCTCCAGAGCGAAGAAATGGCGCTGATGGATTACCAGTGCCACCATATGCAATTTATAATATTGGCAATAATAGCCCTGAAAATTTATTAGACTTTGTAACAATTTTAGGAGAAGAATTAGTATCAGCCGGTGTTCTGCCACCAGACTTTAATATGGAACGCCATAAGGAGCTTGTAGCGATGCAACCGGGCGATGTACCGATTACCTATGCAGATACATCGGCATTAGAAGCCGATTTTGGATTTAAACCAAGTACAACACTTCGTGAAGGTTTAAGACGCTTTGCGATATGGTATAAAGATTTTTACATGAAGGGTGGTAAATAAATGAAAATAGCAATAGCTGGTACAGGCTATGTGGGCCTTTCGAATGGTGTATTACTAGCACAACACAATGAGGTAGTAGCTCTAGATATCATTCCTGAAAAGGTTGAAATGATTAATCACAAGGAATCACCTATTGTAGATGCGGAATTAGCAGATTATTTAAAGAATAAATCTTTAAATTTCCGTGCCACGTTAGATCCAAAAGATGCTTTTCTGGGGGCCGATTATATAATTATTTCTACCCCCACAAACTATGATCCGCAAAAGAATTTTTTTGATACATCATCAGTTGAATCAGTCATTAAACCGTATTGGATATTAATCCTGATGCGGTTATGATTGTTAAATCAACGGTTCCTGTAGGTTATACAGAGCAAATGAGAGAACGTTTTAATACTAATAATATTATTTTCTCTCCAGAATTTTTGCGTGAAGGTAAAGCTTTATATGATAATTTATATCCTTCTCGTATTGTGGTTGGAGAAGATTCTGAACGAGCTCGTACCTTTGCAAGATTATTAGCAGAAGGGGCCCTTAAAGAAGATGTACCTCAGTGTTTTACCGGCTCTACAGAGGCTGAGGCGATTAAGCTCTTTGCTAACACATATTTAGCATTGCGTGTAGCCTACTTTAATGAACTAGATTCTTATGCAGAAGTACGGGGGTTAAATACAAGTGAGATTATTCATGGCGTATGTTTAGATCCACGTATTGGTGATTTTTATAATAATCCGTCTTTTGGTTATGGTGGGTATTGTTTACCAAAGGATACAAAACAGTTATTAGCAAATTACAATGATGTACCACAAAATCTCATTTCTGCTATTGTTGATGCTAATCGGACTAGAAAAGATCATATTGCGGATGCTATTATTGCGAAACAACCAAAGATTGTAGGTATTTATCGATTGACAATGAAGACTAATTCTGACAATTTTAGAGCTTCTGCAGTACAAGGTATCATGAAGCGCATCAAGGCAAAGGGTATTGCCGTTGTTGTTTATGAGCCAACCCTAGAAGCTGAAGACTTCTTCCATTCGCCTGTGATTAGAAATTTTGAAGATTTCAAACGAGTTAGTGATGTAATTGTGGCTAATCGATGGGATGAAGCATTGGCAGATGTAAAGGATAAAGTATACACTAGAGATATTTTTGATCGAGATTAGTGGTGAGGAGAATAGATGTTAAAAAAACATTGGATAAGCTTTGCTTTAGTTATTCTCGTTATTCTTTTTATATGGGATAATTCATTACAAAATGATGTTTCCTCAGATGGTTTTAGTCTTAGAATAACTCAATGGTTAAGTCCATTACTTTATAAATTTGGATTCACAGGTGATGTGTGGTCCCTAAATCGCATTGTGCGCAAGATGGCCCATGTCTTTGAATTTTCCGTACTCGGAGGCTGTTTGTATATTGCGCTTCATCAATTTAATCGAGAATATGCTGGTCTAAAGGTAATTGCTATTGGTCTTGCTATAGCAGGGCTCGATGAATGCTTACAGTTGACTAGTGTAGGTAGAAATGCATCAATTCGCGATGTAGCAATTGATACTGCTGGTGTTATTATTGGTGTAGTAATTGTTCAGCTAATACTATCTATCTATCGCTCTTTCAGTCATAAATCTTAGAACTATAAGATTTCTATATTTATATTTTTTTAGATATTTAAATATAATAAAAAAAGACTTTTTATGATTTTTTTCATAGAAGTCTTTTTTTGTGAAATTTAAATGAAAAATATAAATTAACCTTTAATTTGAAACAATCAAATATTATCAAAAAGTTTAGGTATAGGTACTTTTCAAGACATAGAAAGATTGATATAATATGAATACAAAATGAATTTAATGGTTGAGAGAATTATATCGAGGTAAGGGGCGATATAATGATTAAAATGGGGAAGAACATGAAACGCATATTAGATTTACAAACACATATTTTGCCAGGCATAGAGGAGGGGAAAGGTCCTCAAACTATGGCTGAATCTGTACAAATGATTAAGGGGTTAGTTGCGTCTGGTATTACTGATATTTTCTGTACGCCAAAGGTAAATACTCACAATTTATATAGTATCCTTGAAACACTATCAACTGATGTGGAAAAAATGATACATATCGTGAATGAACAAAATATTAATGTTACTCTACATAAAGGTGCTGTTGTCGAGCTAAGTGACAATATGCTTGCATATATTAGCAATCATAGAGAATCTCTTGCACTAGGAAACAGTCATTTTATGTTGGTTACTGTTCCTGAGAACTGTAAAGTTTATCATGTAGATGCGTGGTTACAAGAATTATGTGACCTAGGGATTACGCCGATTATTAGTGAAGTTGAATGTAACAGTTTATTCTTTAATCAACCAGAACGCCTATTGCAATGGGTTGATAAAGGAATTTTATTCGAATGTAATATTACATCCTTCCAACACCACTCTGAGCACTATAAACGTGCATTAGATTTGTATACAAATGGTTTAATACATTTCTTTGGCACTGGTTATGATGCGATACCTAATCATTATGAAAGTTATGTAGAAGCCATTTCTAAGCTTGATACAGAGTATAAAAAAGATTTGCTTAGCGATGTACGATTAAATGAGCGTGATTTACTAGCAGACCGAGTTTTTTATCCTGCCGTACCAGAACATTGGATTGGACAAAGACCTAATTTTTGGACTCGTCTTTTATCATTTGCTTTATAAAATAAAGAGTTTTTTGTTATGCTATTTTAGTATAACGAAAAACTCTTTTTTTTACATGATATTGTATTTTTTATTGCAAATGAACACTATATATAGTATACTGTGAAAGCAGAAAGAAATATGAAATTCTATGTTAATTTCTAGATTTCTCGTATTAATAATATAGATAAGTATGGTTTTTCCATACTTTTTTGTATGTAATGACATTAATTAATTCGGAGTATGGGAAACGGGGAGGTTCCGAGATGTTGCAGGTCATTAAACGAGATGGTACAAAGGTACCTTTTGATAAACATAAAATTGCAATAGCTATTGAAAAGGCAGAACATAGTAGTACGGGGTTATATGAATCTGGCTTAGCTGAGCGCATTGCTGATGAAATTGAAGCATATGCTATAAAACTTCAAAAGGATATGACAATCTATGCGATTGAAGATCAAGTATATTATAAGTTAATTGAATATAATAATCCTGCAACAGCTCGTGCATATGAAGGTTATAAAGCGGTACAAGCTTTCAAACGCCGTCAAAATACAACTGATGAAGATGTAATTGGTTTATTAGATCGTAGCAATGTAAATGTTCTTGATGAAAACTCTAATAAGGATGCTGCTATTGTATCTACACAACGCGATTTAATTGCTGGTGAAGTGTCCAAGGATATTGCTCGTCGTAAATTGATTCCTACAGATATCCTTGAGGCTCATGATAGTGGTGCTATTCATTTCCATGATATGGACTACATCATTCAACCAATGTTTAACTGCTGTCTAATCAATTTAGAAGACATGTTAACTAATGGCACTGTTATCAATGGTAAACGAATCGATACACCAAAATCATTCCAGGTAGCATGTACGGTAACGACTCAAATTATTGCACAAGTAGCATCTGGTCAATATGGCGGTCAAAGTATTAATGGTATCGATCGTATTTTGGCACCATTTGTACGTAAATCATATGAAAAGATTCTCAATAATGTTATTGAAGAACAAGTTGAAATTTACGGTATGGAGCCTAATATGGAAAAGGCTCGTGAAATCGCATGGAAACGTACTCGCAAAGAGGTAAAAGACGGTATTCAAACCATTCAATATCAAATTAATACATTGATGACTACGAATGGACAATCTCCATTTGTTACACTATTCATGTATTTCCAACCAGATTATGAGTACGCAAAAGAAGCGGCTTTAATTACAGAGGAAATTTTACGTCAACGCATTAAAGGTGTTAAAAATGAGGCTGATGTGTATATTACACCAGCATTCCCAAAACTTATTTATGTGCTTGATGAACATAATGTAACACCTAATAGCCCTTATTACTATTTAACAGAGCTAGCTGCTCAATGTACAGCTAAACGCATGTACCCTGATTATATTTCCGCTAAAAAAATGAAGGAAAATTATGAAGGTAATGTATTCAGTCCTATGGGCTGTCGTTCGTTCCTATCCCCATGGCAAGATGAACAAGGTAATTATAAATTTGATGGCCGATTCAATATGGGCGTAGTAAGTTTAAATTTACCACAAATCGGTATCTTAGCTCGTGGTAATGAAGAAAAGTATTTTGAAATTTTAGACAAACGTCTCGAATTAGCTGAAAAGGCATTAATGCTTCGTTACAATTTATTAAAAGATGTAGTGAGTGATGTGTCTCCAATCCATTGGCAACATGGTGCTATTGCACGACTTAAAAAAGGTGAAAAAATCGCTCCATTCTTGACTGGCGGTTATGCTACAATTTCACTTGGTTACATTGGTATTTACGAAGCGTGTCGTTTGATTACGGGTGAATCTAATACAGGCGAGCATGGTCGCGTATTTGCCATGAAAATCATGGATCGTTTAAACCAAGCTATCTATGAATGGCGTGATAAACATAATTTAGGCTTTGGTCTTTATGGTACACCTGCTGAAAGCTTGACAAATCGTTTCTCATCCTTGGATCGTGCACGTTTTGGTATCATCGAAGATGTAACGGATAAAGGTTACTATACAAATAGTTATCATGTTAGCGTTCGTGAAGAAATCAATGTGTTTGATAAATTTGCCTTTGAATCTGAGTTCCAAAAGAAATCAACTGGTGGCTGTATTTCTTATGCAGAAATTCCTAATATGTCAAACAATATTCCAGCTGTATTGACGATGATTCAATATATTTATAATAATATTTCTTATGCTGAGTTCAATACAAAATCTGACTATTGTCACGAATGTGGCTTTGATGGTGAAATCAAGGTTAACGCAGACAATCAATGGGAATGCCCACGTTGTCATAATACAAATCGAGATAAACTAACAGTTATTCGCCGTACTTGTGGTTACCTTGGTGAAAACTTCTGGAATGAAGGTCGTACAAAAGAAATTAAAGATCGGGTAATGCACATTTAATTGCATTAAAATAGTAATGGTAAAAGCTGTGCCAATGGCACAGCTTTTACTATGTAAATGATAAATTGAAATATATCTATATGTTTGATTCAGTCAAAATTAATCATAGCTAAGATATGGGGGTCATTATGAGATATGGACAGATTCGACAATATGATATTGCCAATGGGGAAGGGATACGGACATCAATCTTTGTAACTGGTTGTACCCATTGTTGTTATAATTGTTTTAATGAAGAATATCAGGATTTTAATGCTGGTAAAGAATGGACTGATAAAGAAACACAGCTAGTTGTGTCTTATGTAAAAGATCCTAATTGTGCTGGCCTTACCTTGTTAGGCGGTGAACCATTTCAAAATGTAGATGGTATGCTAGCCATAGTGAAAGCAGTGCGTGAAGCAGCGCCTGAGAAACCTATCTGGGCTTACTCTGGCTATGTTTGGGATGATATTATATCTGATCCATCGCGCTGTAGCTTAGTGGAACAAATCGATATCCTCGTGGATGGTCGATTTGTAGATGAGTTAAAAGATCCATCCTTACGATTTAGAGGCTCTTCTAATCAACGAATTATTGATGTACAATCTTCGTTGAAACAGGGCGAAGTAGTACTGGCTATGGAGTGATACAGAGAGTATGTTAGATAAACGTTTACTTGGTTTAATAATAATCGTTGGCCTGGTGGCGGGCTTAATCGGTTCTTTTTATACCCATTTGTTACATTATATCCAGCATTTTATGTATGCCTATTCCACATCAGATGGTTTGTCCTTGGCTATGGGCTCCGCATTGATAACTCAGCAGATTGTAAAAGCAAGATTCCAATTATAAAACAAAACTGTATACTATATCGGACGATATTCTGATAATAAAGAAATAGCGACTAGTTGATATCCTCTAATCAACTAGTCGCTATTTTGCGTGTGAAGGCTCTATTTATAGAAAACCTTATTTTTTACATTGTAGCTATACAATTTTCGCGTTTTTATCGTATTCTTCGCCACCGCAATCTGGCAACATGCCATATTCAACAGTCCATAAGTGTTTATATTTCAATGCTTGGTTATGAATTCTTTCAACTTGAGATTCATCAGTACGTACTATGCGAGCTGGAATACCAACGACCAAAGAGTATGGAGGTATTGTTGTATTTTCTTTTAGCACAGCGCCCGCTGCAATGATGGAACCAGTACCAATATGACAACCGCTTAACACGATAGCACCCATACCAACTAGAACATTATCTTCTAATGTAGAAGCATGAACAATAGCACCATGACCAATTGTTACATAGTCGCCAAGAACACAGGCTTTATCATCGTCAACGTGAAGCACGGAGTTATCTTGTACATTAGAATAACGACCTACAATGATTTATTAACATCGCCACGAAGAGCACAGTTTTGCCAAATAGATGCAAACTCTTTAAGCTCTACATCGCCTGCAAGTTCAGCCCCAGGCATGACACAAGATTTTGGATCTAATTTTGGATATTTTCCATGAAATGGTAACATAGAACCTCCTATTAAATTACTTCAATAAAACGTTGTGCTTTACGAATAGCCATGATAGCTTCATTGATAACAGAGTGTACAATTGCTTGAGCTGGTTCAATGGCATTAAGTCTATTGAGTGCTTGACCTACTTGTACAGCACCATTAACTACATCGCCATCGATAGCAGCTAATTTATTTGTACCTTGAGACATTTTACTACGTTCTTCTTTTGTTGTAACACCATCTGTTTCAGCTGCAATATACCGATCTGTAAAGTCACTGCGTAAGCTACGAACGCCACCATGACCAGAGAGGAGGCCTGTTACAACGGAGTCGGTATCAGTAGCTTTGATAATAGCTTCTTTCATATTTTGATGGGCTTTACACTCTTCAGCGAGTAAGAAACGGGAACCCATTTGAACGCCTTCCGCACCCATGAGTAAAGCTGCTGCTAAGCCTCGACCATCAACGATGGAACCAGCTACTACAACAGGAATATCAATTTCTGGTAAATATTTTCCATCAAGGACATTGTTGTTTGCGATCCGATATGTCCACCAGCCTCCATGCCTTCTACGACGATTGCATCGGCACCAGCATCTTGGATACGTTTTGCCAATTTCAAGGAAGGAACAACAGGAATAACTTTGATGCCTGCTTCTTGGAATGGTTTGATATATGGAGTAGGGTTACCAGCACCTAATGTAACAAAAGCAGGTTTTTCTTCGATGATAACATCTACTAACTCATCCTTGTTTGGCGCCATAAGCATTAAATTAACACCGAATGGCTTATCTGTTAATTCTTTGCAAGCTCGGATTTCATTACGAGTCCAATCTGCATCGCGACCGCCTAATGCGATAACACCTGTTGCACCAGCATTTGCAACAGCAGCTACTAGTGTAGCTTCAGAAACCCAAGCCATTGCACCTTGAATGATAGGGTATTCAATATTTAGTAATTCAGTTAATTTCGTTTTCATGTAACCTCCTATAAATAATTATATATCATTATATACAAATTAAAATCTAAATTATGGTATATAAATTAAACTATACTACCATGAAATTATGATACTAGTATATCATAAAAAGTTTAATTGATAATAGATTTCATTAATAGAAGTAATTGTAAAAACTAGTAAATATCGACATAAATGTCATTATAATTAAAAAAATAAAAAAATAGAAAAAAATGAGTATTGAAAACTTTCGATATCTTTGTTATACTATGTACAGACGAAGTATCTCAAAGATATGAACACATTTATATAATCTCAAGTGAAGGAGGAAATAGACATGGAAAAATACGTATGCGTAGTATGTGGTTGGGTTTATGACGAAGCTGTAGAAGGCGTTAAATTCGAAGATCAACCAGCTGATTATGTTTGCCCAATTTGCGGTGTTGGCAAAGATCAATTCGAAAAAATGTAATTAATACATTACAAAGGCTATCTTAAGCATTATTGAGATAGCCTTTTTTATTTGACAAAGCACCCTGTCATGTTTATAATATTATAAGTCGAGGTAAGATTATGAAACTGCAAGTAGAGCAAGCAAAAGAACATATAGGAAAGAAATTTCCTTATAGCTATACGATGCCGAGTGTAGAACTTGGTAGTGACGTAGTTGCTTTTCCTTGGAGCCGTCATGATATAACCATCAGTGGTGAGTTTTGGTTTGATGGTCAAAATTACATCGTTCAAGGTTCAATTGAATCTAAAGGTGATTACGATTGTTCTCGTTGTTTGAAAACAACGGAACATGAGCGAAATGATTCCTTCGAGGAAATCTATAGTGATCGTAGAGATGCCGAGGATGATGCGACTCCTTTCAACGGAGAGGAGATTGACTTAACAGAACTAATTAGGGATACATTAATCATCAATGAGCCCTCTCAAGTGTTATGTCAGGATGATTGCAAAGGATTGTGCGTTCATTGCGGAGCAAATTTGAATGTTTCACCGTGTTCTTGTGAATCCTTTGTGGTGGATCCTCGATTTGCAGAGTTACGTGCTTTGCTTGATGAGAAAGATGATAGATTATCCTAATGATTGTACTAAGGAGGTGCAGATAATGGCAGTACCTAAACGTAGATTATCTAAATGCCGTCGCGATCGTCGTCGTGCGAATTGGAAATTAGAAGCTCCTGGTTATGTAGCATGTCCACAATGCCACGAACCTAAGATGCCTCATCGTGTTTGCCCTACATGTGGTCACTACAAAGGTGAACAAGTAGTAGCAAAAGCTTAATGTAAGCATGTAAAACACCTACACATATGTGTAGGTGTTTTTTCTATGTAAAAAACAGTGTTTTTACAATTGTGTAGTCTTTCAATAGGCAGATCGGCTACATAATTGTAAGAGTGTTGTTTTTGAATCTGAATATATGTAATGTATTAACATCTAATTTAAAGATTAACGAAATTTAAAATAAGAACAATATTTAGTATATTACAATAAAGTATAACACTATATATACGAAAAACCTTGCCAATATGGGAAATATTATATATACTTAGGATGTAATATTAATACTAGGTCATAAAAGGTGGTCCCATGAGTAGGTTGAAGAAGCAAGAAAGACAGAAACAGTTAACTGAAAAACTGAATATTACGCCTTTTCTTACTGATGAAGAGTTGGCATCGCACTTTGGTGTCAGTGTGCCTACAATTCGACTTGATCGATTAGAATTGGGAATTCCTGAATTGCGTGAACGTATTAAGGCTATGGCTACCGGTCATGCTCAGGAAGATCAACCTGAACCAATACAACATGAAATCGTTGGCGAATTGATAGATGTTACAGAGGGAAAACAAGCTCTTTCTATGTTGCATACGACGCCAGATATGGAAGATCGTTTTGGTTATATAGATCCACAGTATTTGTATGCTCAAGCAAACTCCTTAGCGAAGCTTGTAATGGGGACAACTGTTTGCTCCGCAGAGGTAGGGAATATTAAATATAAAAATCCAGTAGAGTCAGGCACCAATTTGGTTGCGAAAGCAGAAATCGTTCGACGCCGTGGTGATAAGTACTTTATTTGGGTTATAATTAGAGATAAAATAAAAGAAGTGTTTAGAGCTAAATTTATCATGGAGTCTGTGGAGAATCGGGTGTAGTATATGAAAATTGCAATTGACGCCATGGGTGGTGATTTTGCTCCCTTGGAAACCGTCTTAGGCGCCTTGGAAGCAGTGCGAGAAACAAAACATATCGATGTAGTTCTCGTAGGCGATGAAACTCAAATTAATAAAATTTTAGAAGATAATAATGAAATAAATAATCCGCGCGTTACTGTGCATCATGCTAGCGAAGTGATTGGCATGGATGAGCATCCAGGACAAGCATTGCGTAAAAAGAAGGATGCTTCTGTCGTAGTTGCTACAGCATTGGTTCGAAGCAAAGTTTGTGATGCTGTTATCGCACCAGGAAGTACTGGGAGCAGCGGTTGCTGCTGCATTATTTGGATTAGGTCGTATTAAAGGTATCGACAGACCGGTTATTGCGACGCCTATGCCTACTGTAAACGGTATTACTGTTATGTTGGACTCTGGTGCCAACTCTAACAGTAAACCTAAACATCTTGTGCAAGGTGCCTTAATGGGTTCTGAATATGCAAAACTATTATTGGGTAAAGAAAATCCTACAGTAGGCCTTTTAAATATTGGTGAAGAGGCTACTAAGGGTAATGAAGTTGTATTGGCTACGTATCCAATTTTAGAAAAAATGAAAACTATTAACTTCAAAGGCAATGTTGAAGGCCGTGATATTCCAAAAGGTGCGGTGGACGTTGTCGTATGTGATGGGTTCGTTGGTAATGTAGTTCTTAAATTTGCGGAAGGTCTTGTAACTAGCTTGACACAGCTTATTAAGGATAGCATTATGGGTGGCAGTATTTTTGCAAAGATCGGTGCTATGCTTATTAAACCAGCATTAAAACCTATAGCTAAAAAATTAGACCACACTGAAAGTGGTGGTGCACCTCTTTTAGGTGTTAATGGTGTATTTATGATTTCTCATGGCAGTTCTAAGGCAAAAGAAATAAAGACTGCTATTAAAATAGCTACCGATTTAGTAGAACGTAAAATTATTGAGCAGATTCGACAAACAGTGGAAATTGAAGGAGCCGTAAAATATGAATATGATGAGTAAACATGTCGGTATTATTGGTACAGGCAGCTTCCTTCCTGATAATGTAGTAACGAACTTTGATTTGGAAAAGATGGTTGATACAAATGACCAATGGATCAGAGAACGTACTGGCATTGAAGAGAGACGCATTGCACCAGAAGGTATGAACACATCCTATATGGCTACTGAAGCAGCAAAAAAAGCACTTCAAATGGCTAACTTAAATGCGGAAGATATCGACATGATTATCTTTGCAACACTGACACCAGATATGATAATTCCATCTGCTGCTTGTGTATTACAAGCAAATTTAGGTGCTAAATGCGGCTGCTTATGATCTACAAGCGGCATGTTCTGGCTTTGTATATGGCTTAATTACCGCTCATAGCTATATTAGTTCAGGTTTATTTAAAAATGTACTAGTGGTAGGTGCAGAAGTACTATCACGCCGTATTAACTGGAAAGATCGTAGTACATGCATCCTATTTGGTGATGGCGCTGGTGCAGCTGTTGTATCGGAAGTTCCTGAAGGATATGGCATTAAAGGTGTTGACTTAGGTGCTGATGGAACTGGTGGGCCAGCACTATGCATTCCAGCTGGTGGTACTGCTGTTGTAGCTAATGACCAACGTATCGAAGAGGGGTTGACCTTCGTTCATATGGATGGCCCAGAAGTATATAAATTTGCAGTTAAAACAATGGGGAGAACAGCATTAAAATCATTAGAGCGTGCTAATATGAATTTAGAGGAACTGGATTTCTTTATTCCTCATCAAGCTAATATTCGTATTATCGATTCAGCTGCTAAACGTTTACACATGCCAAAAGAAAAGGTATTTGTAAATTTACATAAGTATGGGAATACATCTGCTGCATCAGTAGCGATTGCGTTAGATGAGGCTAATCGTCAAGGTTGCTTAAAACGTGGTGATAATGTAGCACTTGCAGGATTTGGTGCTGGTCTTACCTGGGCTAGCCTCGTCTTGAAATGGTATTAAGGAGGAAACATCAAGATGATTAAGACAGATATTTGTGATTTGTTGCAGATTGAATATCCAATCTTTCAAGGTGGTATGGCTTGGTTAGGAACTGCAGAACTTGCATCAGCTGTATCTGAAGCTGGCGGCCTTGGCATCATTGGTGCAGGTCATATGCCACCAGATGTTTTCCGCAATGAAATCCACAAAGTAAAAGAACGTACTAGTAAACCGTTTGGTTGTAACATTATGCTTATGTCTCCATTTGTAAAAGAAGTTATGGAAGTAGTCGTTGAAGAACGCGTTCCTGTTATTACAACTGGTGCAGGTAATCCAGGTGTTTATATTCCAGCATTGAAAGAGATTGGTACAAAGGTTATTCCTGTAGTGGCATCTGTATTATTAGCTAAACGTTTGCTTCGTGGTGGCATTGATGCGCTTATTGCAGAAGGTACTGAATCAGGTGGCCATGTTGGTGATATTACAACAATGGCATTGTTACCACAAGTTGTAGATGCTGTAGACGTACCTGTTATTGCAGCTGGTGGTATCGCTGATGGTCGTGGCGTAGCAGCGGCGTTTGCTCTAGGGTGCCCAAGCAGTTCAAATGGGTACACGCTTTTGTCTTGTCCGAAGAATGTATCGCTCATGAAAATTATAAAAACGCTGTATTGAAAGCAAAAGATCGTTCTACTGTTATGACTGGTCTTACAACAGGTCATCCAGTTCGAATTATCGACAATCAATTAGCACATAAATATAAAAATCTTGAATTTAATGGTGGTTCCAAGGAAGAATTAGAAAATCTTGGTGCAGGTACACTTCGTAAAGCTGCTATTGAAGGTGATGTAAAAGAAGGTTCTGTTATGATTGGTCAAATTGCAGGTATGTTGCAAGATGTTAAACCATGTAAAGATATCATTGTTGATATTATGACAGAAGCTGAAGCTGTTATTAATAACTTACAAAAGATTTGGTAAATAAGGAGGATATCCTATGAAAACAGCATTTGTTTTTCCTGGTCAAGGTTCACAAAAAGTAGGTATGCTGCAAGATTTATATAATGCATATCCTATTGTAAAACAACGTTTTGAAGAAGCTGACGAAGCATTAGGTTATTCTATTACTAAATTATGCTTTGAAGGTCCCTGATACAGAATTGGTTAAGACTGCTAATACACAACCTGCTATTTTAACTGCTTCCGTAGCTTGCTACGAAGTATTAAAAGAACAAGGCTTTACACCTGATATTGTAGGTGGTCATAGCTTAGGTGAGTACAGTGCGTTAGTAGCTGCAGGTGTTTTAGATTTTAAAGATGCCGTATATGTAGTTCATAAACGTGGTGAATATATGCAAGAAGCAGTGCCATTAGGTAAAGGTGCTATGGCGGCTATCCTTGCATTGCCAAGAGAACAAGTTGTTGAAATTTGCCAACAAGTAAATGATACTGTAGGCTCTGTACAAGCAGTTAACTTTAACTGCCCAGGTCAAATCGTTATTGCTGGTGAAACAGCAGCTGTGGAGACAGCAGCAGAAAAAATGAAAGAAGCTGGTGCAAAACGTGCCGTTATGCTTCCTGTAAGTGCTCCATTCCATAGCCGTCTTATGGAACCAGCAGCTGTTCGCTTAAAAGAAGAATTAGATAAAATTCAAGTTAACGATGCTCAAATTCCAGTGGTAGCTAATGTAACAGGTAAGATTTTGACAAATGCTAGCGATATTAAAGAGTCTTTAGTAACTCAAGCTGCTAATCCTGTATTGTGGGAAGACTGCGTAGCAGAAATGGTTAACTTTGGTGTAACTCGATTTGTAGAGGTTGGTCCTGGTAAAGTATTAACGGGATTCACTAAAAAAATCAATAAAGAAATGGAATTAGCTAATGTAGAAGACATTCCATCCTTAGAGAAAACGCTTGAATTTTTAAAGGGGGTTCGATAAAATGCACTTAGAGGGTAAAGTAGCTCTCGTAACTGGCGCCTCTCGTGGTATCGGTCGCGCCGTTGCTATTCAGCTTGCACAATCTGGTGCTGATGTAGCTGTTAACTATAGTGGTAGTGAAGCTGCCGCTCAAGAAACAGTTGATGCTATCTTAGCATTAGGTCGCAAAGCGATTAAAATTAAAGCCAATGTTGCAAACGCAGAAGAAGTGGCAGCAATGGTAGAAGAAACGCATAAACATTTGGTCATATCGATATCTTAGTAAACAATGCTGGTATCACTCGTGATGGCTTGCTTATGCGTATGAAAGATGATGACTTTGATGCAGTTATCGATATCAACCTTAAAGGTGTATATTTGGTAACTAAGGCAGTATCCAAAATCATGATGAAACAACGCTCTGGTCGCATTATTAATATGACTTCCGTTGTAGGTGTAATGGGTAATGCGGGCCAAGCAAATTATGCAGCTTCTAAAGCAGGTGTAATTGGTTTTACTAAATCTTGTGCAAAAGAATTAGCTAGCCGTGGCATCACAGTTAATGCTATTGCGCCTGGTTTTATCAATACTGATATGACCGACGTATTGCCTGAAAAGGTTAAAGAAGCTATGGTAACACAAATTCCGTTGGGCCGTATGGCTAACCCAGAAGAAGTGGCTGCCGTAACAACATTCCTTGCTAGTGATTTTGCTAGCTATGTTACTGGTCAAGTTATCAATGTAGATGGTGGCATGGTAATGTAGATACAAAATTAGACTATATATAAATCTCATTTGAAAGGAGGTGAACCACTAATGAGCACTTTCGATAAAGTTAAAGCAATCGTTGTGGAACAATTAGGCGTTGATGAAGCTGAAGTTACCATTGATTCTACATTCATCGACGACTTAGGCGCTGACTCCTTGGATATCGTTGAATTAATCATGGCATTTGAAGAAGAATTCAATGTTGAAATCCCTGACGACGTTGCAGAAAAAATCAAAACCGTTAAGGATACAGTAGAATATATTGATTCTGCTAAATAAGCTGTATAGCTGACAATTCAGCCGTGCGGGGGGCCGAGTGGCTCCCCAAATCGGTTTTGTTTACAGGAGGAATTGATAGTGAAGCTCCCTGAACTTCGCATTGGGAATCTAGTGGCCAAAGTACCTATTATTCAAGGTGGTATGGCGATTAGATTGTCTACAGCTCGGTTGGCAGCAGCCGTTGCAAATGAAGGTGGTATTGGCCTAATTGCAGCATCTGGCTTGCCTTTTGATGAATTACGATATGAAATACAATTAGCTAGAAAATTATCACCTACGGGTATTATTGGTATAAATGCGATGGTAGCGGCCACTCAATTTGCTGGCCTTGTTAAAACTGCCATCGAAGAGGGCATTGATCTTGTAGTAGCAGGTGCTGGTTTTTCAAGAGATATGTTCGCAATGGGCAAAGAATCTGGTACTCCAATCGTACCAATCGTTTCGTCCGCAAAATTAGCTCGCATTTCTGAAGGTTTAGGTGCTGCAGCAGTAATCGTAGAAGGCTGCGAAGCTGGCGGCCACTTGGGTACGGATCGTTCCGCTCGAGAAATCGTTCCAGAAGTTGTAGCTGCCGTTAAAAACATTCCAGTTATCGCTGCTGGTGGTGTTCTCGATGGTCGCGATATTGTAGAAATGTTGAAATTAGGTGCTAATGGCGTTCAAATGGGCAGCCGTTTTGCTGCATCTGATGAATGTAATGCATCTGATGAATTGAAAAAAAATGTATGTGCGTGCTACAAATCCTGAAGATATTGTACTTATTCAAAGTCCAGTAGGGTTACCAGGACAGGCTATCAAAAATAAATTTGCTGAATCTGTTCTTGATGGTACAGTAGCGCCACCAACAGTGTGTGACAATTGTTTAAAACATTGTTCCCATAAATTCTGTATTATCCGTGCTTTATCTAGAGCACAACAAGGTGATGTGGAAACGGGGTTAGTATTCTCTGGCAATAATATGAGAAAAGTCGACAAGATTATGCCAGTTAAAGATATTTTTGCTCAGTTGAAACAACAAGTAGCAGAAATCGATTAATTAAAGGGGCTATATAGCTATAAGAGGTGGAATAATTGGAAAAACGTGTAGTAATTACTGGCTTAGGAGCAGTTACTCCGGTAGGCATCGGTAAAGAAAATTTCTACAATGCGTTATTAGAGGGTAAATCTGGTATTGGCCCGATTACACGCTTTGATGCATCTGACTATGCAACACGCATTGCAGGCGAAGTTAAAGATTTTGATATTACTCAATATGGTGTAGACAAAAAAGAAGCTCGCCGTATGGACCGTTCCGTTGAATTCGCTATTGGTGCAGCCGTTCTTGCCGCTGATGATGCAAAATTGGCACTTGATGAAGAAGATTTGGACCGTTGTGGTACAGTTGTTGGTACTGGTATTGGCGGTATTGATTCTATTCATGAAGTATATACAACATTGTTTGATAAAGGTCCTGGTCGCGTAAGCCCATTTGCAGTTCCTATGATGATTGCAAATATGTCTTCTGCACGTGTATCCATTCGCCTTGGCTTGAAAGGTCCTGTTATTACAGACGTAACAGCTTGTACTTCTGGTACTAATGCAATTGGTGATGCATTCCGCATTATCCAACGTGGCGATGCAGATATCATGTTTGCTGGTGGTACTGAAGCGGCTGTTTCCCCTGCTGCTGTAGCAGGTTTTGCAGCTATGAAAGCTATGTCTACTCGTAACGATGAACCTACAAAGCTTCTCGTCCATTCGATAAAGACCGCGATGGTTTCGTAATGGGTGAAGGTGCAGGTATCGTTGTACTTGAAGAATTAGAACATGCTAAAGCTCGTGGTGCTCATATCTATGCTGAAGTTGTAGGTTATGGTACAAATGGTGATGCATACCACATTACTGCTCCAGCTCCAGGTGGTGTACAAGCTCGTAAATGTATGGAATTAGCAATTAAAGATGCTGGTATCGATCTTAAAGATATTAACTACATCAATGCTCACGGTACATCTACAGGCCTTAATGACCAAAATGAAACATTGGCTATTAAAGAATTGTTCGGCGACCATGCAAAAAATATCGCTGTTAACTCTACAAAATCCATGACAGGTCACTTGTTGGGCGCTGCTGGTGCGATTGAAACTATTGTAATGGCAATGGCAATCGAAACAGGTAAGGTTCATCCAACAATTAACTGTGATAATCCAGATGAAGGTTTAGATCTTGATTATGTACGTGAAGGTGCTCGTGATTTACATATTACAGCAGCTCTTTCGAACTCCTTCGGTTTTGGTGGTCATAACGGTACACTTTGTGTTCGCCGTTATGAAGACTAATGGGGCGTCACGTATCGCATAAGAATATTATAATGACACAAGCTCGTGAGGATTCTCTTCATGAGCTTGTTAGTCGTTTAGATATACCGACGATTGATATTTCAGTTTTAGATTGTGCTTTAACTCATACATCTTATGCGAATGAACATAAAACTAAGTATATTCATCACAATCAGCGATTAGAATTTCTTGGTGATGCCGTACTAGATCTTATCATTGGGGAATATCTATTTAAAACACACCCAGATATGTCGGAAGGTAATTTAACGAAAATTAAGGCTGCTACAGTTTGTGAAGATTCATTAGCTTCTGTGAGCCGCTCTTTGCGGTTAGGTGATTACTTATTGTTAGGTCATGGAGAGAAATCCTCTGGTGGTAACAATCGAAAATCTATTCTGGCAGATACCTTCGAATCCTTAATTGGGGCATTATATATTACTACTGACTATCAAACTGTAATGAAGTTTGCTCTTCATCACTTGGCTCCTAATTTAAAACAAGCCTTAGAAGGAAAACGTGGTAAAGATTATAAAACATTGTTGCAAGAGTTTGTGCAACGAGATGGTGATAAACACATCGTGTATAATCTTATCGGTGAAGCAGGTCCAGATCATGCAAAAACCTTTACAATGGAGGTATCTATTGATGGCGTAAATTATGAAGCCGGCTCTGGTAAAAGTAAAAAAATTGCAGAACAACATGCAGCACAATTGACCCTCGAAAAGTTAATGGCTGCTATATAAGAAGCGCCGAAAGGCGCTTTTTATATAGGAACTATTAATAGAATAGAAATAAATAGCTATAGACAGTCTTAATATGATGAATGCATTGATATGTCGAAAGCTCTAATGGGTTAGTATACATATAGGTTAAACAAATATAGGTTAAAATATATAGATTAAAACACATAAATAATTAATAGAAAGGAGGTAAGAGTAATGAAATATGGTATGATTCCTTTTTTTATACCCCATGTAGGATGCCCACATGTTTGTACATTTTGTAATCAATCTCGTATTACAGAAACGGTGGGGATAGGACATTTAACACCCGAATATATTTGCATCTACTATTAAGGACTATGTAGGGGACTCAAAAAATGATAAGTTTTGGGAGGTCTGTTTTTACGGAGGATCCTTTTCTGCTATCGATCAAAAATTGCAGAAACAGTTATTAAAACCTGCTTATGAAGCATTACAATCAGGATTAATAGACAGCATTCGATGCTCTACAAGGCCAGATGCAGTCAGTGATGGACAATTAGAATTATTATGTTCATTAGGCATGAAAGACAATTGAGCTAGGCGTACAATCGATGGATGATACCGTTCTATCCTTAGCTAAACGCGGTCATACCTCTGATGATGTAAAAGTGGCTGTTAAACAATTACGAAAGTTTGGATTTACCGTAGGACTACAACTATTGCCAGGGCTTTTAGGCGATTCATGGGAAACGATAATACAAACAGCTGTTGAAATAACTGCATTGCAGCCTGATTTTGTACGTATTTATCCCGTTCTCGTCATAGATCACACGGAATTGGCGGAACAATACAAGTCAGGTATATATGAGCCATTATCATTAGAATTAGCATTACAGTATTGTGCGTTTTTAAAGACTTGGTTTGAATCGCATCATATTACTGTTATTCGGACTGGATTGCAAAGCACTGAAGAACTCGATACAGGTACTAGTCTATTGGCCGGTCCTTATGAGCCTGCTATGGGGGAATTGGTGTCAAATGAACAATGGCGCCAGAGGATAGAGTATTGTATGAATGAACATACAGAATATTTTGAAGAAACTATTAAGGCTGTTGTTGTTAAATACCCAAGAAGTCTTACCTCTAAGGTTCGAGGATTAAAAAAACGAAATGTTGAATATTTTGAAAATATGTATAAGGATATAACTTTCACATGGCGAGAAAATAATGATATTGATACAGTACAATGCAGTATAGATGGCATGGTATATGTGGTATAATTAAAGATATGATTTAATGGGGTTATACTAAGAAAGGAGGCAGTCATGCAATTACTGCGGCTAGAATTAAAAGGATTTAAATCCTTTGCTGATAAAACAGTTGTGAAATTCTCCCCAGGGATGACTGCCGTTATTGGTCCTAACGGGAGTGGTAAAAGTAATATTACGGATGCTATGAAATGGGTTCTAGGGGAATCCAATGTGCGTAATTTACGGGGCCAACGTGCAGAGGATATCATTTTCTCTGGCACAGAAAAACGAAAACCGATGAGTGCTGCCGAGGTTACCCTTGTATTTGATAATGCAGATGGTCAACTCGATGTGGATATGCAAGAGGTAGCCATTACACGTCGTATCTATCGGACAGGTGAAAGTGAATTCCTCATCAATAAACGGACCTGCCGTTTAAAGGATATTCATTTGTTATTAGCTGATACAGGCCTTGGCAAAGATTCGATGGCTATCATTGGGCAAAATCGTATCGATGCTATTCTTAATAGTAAACCAGAAGAACGTCGCCTTATATTTGAGGACGTTGCAGGCATTTCTCGTTTTAAAATTAATAAAGAGGATGCTTTGCGTCGTATTGCGAGCACAGACCGTAATATGGAACGTGTTCGCGATATTATGGCGACCATCGAGGAACAATTAGAACCTCTGGCAGAAAAAGCGGAAACGACGAAAAAATATATGGCATTAAGCCGTAGTAAACGCGAATATGATGGTGTTATTGGCTTTCACAATTACAAGACGGCTGATAGATTATTAACCCGTGCAGAAAATGACAATATTGCATTGAAGGATGAGGAAATTGAATTGCAAACGCAATTATCTACCCTCGATGCACGACGTCATACATTACAAGCTGAAAATGCAAAGGATCAAGAACAATTAAAATCTTGGGAAGCACAGTTTAGCGATAAGCAACGAGAAGAAGAACGCATTAATGGTAATGTCACGCTTTTAGAAGAACAGTTGCGTACAACAAAGCGTGAAGTAGAGGATACATCTTTGCGAATTAGTGAGGCGGAAGCATCTAAAGGGCGAAGAGCAACAATTGCTTATTCTTGAACGCCTTATTGAAGACGAAACATCCCAATTAGATGCTGAACTCATTCAGTTTGCAACATTAGAGACTAAATATAAAGAGGCTGTTGCTCAACTAGAGATGGAACAATCATCGTGGAAGACTTTAGAGAGTGATAGACAGGCGTATCAACAACGCCAATTAGATATAGTTGCTAGCATTGAAACGTCAAAGGCTACATTACGAAACTTGGAAGGGCGTAAGTCTGAGTCTGTAGCGCAAGTCGAAACCTTAGAGGCGGAAATTAAAGAGGTTCAATCCAATTTATCGGCAGCGAAATCTGAACATGAATCCTTAGAAACTCAATTTAATGAGTTATCAAATAAACGGAAGTCCTTAGTTGATGAAGAACGGTCTGCATCAGAGCGTTTACGTGAGGCAAGAAAATCATTAAATCGCATGAGTAGCGATGTACAAAAAGCACAGGGGCGCTTAGAACTACTGGCACAATGGGCAGAACAGCATGAGGGCTACTTGGAAGGTACGAAAAATATCCTTAATGGTAAAGGCCCTTGGCGTGAGGCTGTAAAAGGTGCCGTCGGTGATTTATTTACTGTAAATAATCGCTTACCGTTGCTATTGAAATTGCATTAGGTGGTAGTGTTAACCACGTTGTAACAACAACAGCAAAGGCTGCCTCAGAAGGTGTTACATTCTTAAAATCGATTCAAGGTGGACGCGTTACGTTCTTACCTATGGAATCGGTGAAGGGCCGCCCTTATGATACACCAGCTTTATCGGAAGATGGCGTGATTGGCACTGCTGTCGATTGTATCGAATTTGATGCTGTATATAGTCATATATTCCAATATTTATTAGGTCGTACATTAGTTGTAGAAACAATGGAACGAGCTATTGAATTACAAAAGAAATATAATCAGCAGTTACGCATCGTTACATTAACGGGTGAGCAATTTCAACCGGGCGGTTCCTTAACAGGTGGTGCAACGAAGAAAAAACGTAGTTCCTTGTTAAGTCGGCGTGAAGAGGCTTTGCGTTTAGAGTCTGAATTAGCTTCTGTAGAAGAGCGTACGACGCAACTTGAACAGCAAATAAAGAATGAAGAGAATCGTATTGAGAGGGCACAACAAGAGCGTAGTGTATTAGATGAACAATATCAACATACAAATCTCTTATATTCTGCTAGTCAAACGAAGATTCAGAATATTGAAAATCAATTAGAACGTAAAAACCGTGTTCTTAATGAAGAACGTGAAAGGATTGTTCAAATTGATATAGAGTTGGGACAAACGAAACATGTACTTTCACAATCAGAATCGGAATTAGCCGCGTTGCATAATTCACCTGAGCAGCAAGGTGACCAGTCGGCTATTATGGAGCGATTAAGCACCTTGCAAAAGGCACAGCAAGAAGCATACGAGGCATTTACTGCGTCTAGATTACTGTGTGAACGATTAGAAGCTACGTTAGAAGAGCGTAAGTTACAACAAGAACAACGAAAACAAAGCTTAGAAACTATAGTCGCTCGTTTAGCGCCTCTAATGGCATTGTTACAATCAAGCCAAGAGCGATTAAACGTAACTATACCAGACCAAATTCGGGTTGCAAAAGAGTCTCTTGATGCAATTAGAAAAGAAGTTGAAAAGCTTCGTGTTTTACGTGATGAAGCATATCAGTCTACATCAGGTGCACGAGAAGAAATCGAGTCTATTTTATCGGAACAAGATCGACTTAATCAACGCTATAAGGTCGTTCAGAATCGTCTAGTTGAGGCTGAAGGTAAATTGACGCGATACCGTATGGATTGTGAGCGTTCTATAGAGGATTTGAATAAGTTAGGATACTCGCTCGAGGATGCACAGCACATCCATATTGAAGGTTCTGTTAATGACTGGAAGATGGAACAAGCTCGACTCATGGCAGAAATTGCTGAACTTGGTTCTGTTAATCCTAACGCTGTTGAGGAATATGAAGAAACGAAAACCCGTTACGATTTCTTATCGAATCAATTAGCAGATCTCGATATAGCAAAAGAGCAATTACAAGCGGTAATCGCTGAAATGGATAAGGCTATGAGTACGCAGCTTTACGATGTATTAGATGTAGTAGGTCAACGTTTCCAAGAGGTGTTTAGTCAACTCTTTGGTGGTGGTACTGCTCAGATTGTACTGACAGATCCAGATAATATTTTGACTGGTGGCATTGACTTTTACATTCAACCACCAGGGAAAAAACGTCAACAATTGACCTTATTATCCGGTGGAGAACGGGCATTAACGGTTATAGCTTTATTGTTCTCATTCTTAGATTATCGTCCAGCCCCATTCTGTGTGCTTGACGAAGTTGATGCTGCCTTAGATGAGGCTAATGTAGAGAGATTTAGTTCATATCTAAATCGCGTAAATAAAGAAACGCAATTTATCGTTGTATCACACCGTAAAAAAAGACGATGGAAGCTGCTGAAGTATTACAAGGTGTAACCATGGTTGAACGTGGCGTGTCACGATTATTGACTGTTTCATTTGAAGATGTGAAGGAGGATCTAGCATAATGGCATTCGGATTCTTTAATAAAAATTAAAGAGGGCTTGGAGAAAAACTCGTAAGTCTTTTTGTAAAAAATGTGGAGACCGTTATCATTGGTTATGCACAAATCGATGATGATTTTCTCGATGATTTAGAAGCAGTTATGCTTACAAGTGACCTTGGGCCTAAGACTACAGAGTACTTGATGAAAGAAATTCGTCGTGGTGTTACTGAAGGCATAATTAATCATACAGGTGATGTAATGCCATTTATGGAAGACCGCATCACAGAAATGCTCGTTGACCAAGAAGATGAGATTACACTACATCACCCAGAGGTGATTCTCGTAGTAGGCGTTAATGGTGTTGGTAAAACGACTACCATTGCTAAGTTAGCAAACTATTATGTAAAAGAAGGTAAAAAGGTTATTATTGCTGCAGGCGATACATTCCGTGCCGCTGCAGCGGACCAACTATCTATCTGGGCAGATCGCGTTGGTGTACCTATCGTAAAACATAAAGAAGGTGCAGATCCTGCAGCCGTTGTATACGATGCCATGGAAGCAGCGAAAGCTCGTAATGCCGATATGGTCATTGTCGATACAGCAGGTCGTCTTCATACAAAAGTAAATCTTATGGAAGAACTTAAGAAGATGGGCCGCGTGGCAAATAACCATGTAGAAGGGGCACCGCATCAAACACTGCTCGTTCTAGATGGCACAACAGGTCAAAATGCAGTAAGCCAAGCTAAATTATTTGGTCAAGCTGTACCTGTGAATGGTATTGTAGTAACGAAATTAGATGGTACTGCAAAAGGTGGCGTAGTTATTTCTATTAAGGAAGAACTAGGCGTGCCTGTACGTTGGATTGGCGTTGGTGAAGGTATGGATGATTTGCGTCCATTCAATGCAAAAGAATTTGCCAATGCACTATTTAATAAAGGAATGATTCAAGGTGATAAATAAATACAACCGGGAATTCTTACTTGAATATGTAGAGTCTGAAAATAAGAAAAATAAAAGCCAAGTCAGTTCAGAAGCAATGGACAAGATTGTGAGTTTAATCGAATATTTCGGTATTGAACTCTATCGTCCTATTGCACGCTTGTTGCTGACTAATTGGCAAGAAATTACGGATCGTATTAATAATTATAGTGAAGCTGATTGGATGATGGCTGATGAAATTCATAAGTCGACCCCTACATTAGACCGCTTCTCCATTGCGATGCTCATAGAAGTATTAGAAGGAGAAGATACATTGAATCAGGCGGAAAATGCAGGACAACGGTTGTCAGATGCAGAACTTAGAGCTATCCGTAAGCATCAGGATGAACAGTAATGAAGCATAATACATATAATTACGAAGGGGGCCAACCATTTAAGGTGGAGGCGCCCTTTGCGCCTACTGGGGACCAACCTACGGCTATTCAATCGCTTACAGAGGGGATTGAACGTGGTGAGTGGGCTCAAGTCCTATTAGGTGCTACTGGGACAGGTAAGACTTTTACCATGGCAAAGGTTATTGAGGCAGTTCAAAAACCAACATTAATCATTGCCCACAATAAAACATTAGCAGCTCAACTTTGTAGTGAGTTTAAGAGTTTCTTTCCTAATAATGCAGTTGAGTACTTTGTATCTTATTACGATTTCTATCAGCCGGAGGCGTATATTCCTTCTAGTGATACATATATTGAGAAGGATGCGTCTATCAATGATGAAATCGATAAATTGCGCCACAGTGCTACTATGAGTCTCTTTGAGCGTCGCGATGTCATCATCGTCGCATCCGTTAGCTGTATTTATGGTTTAGGTGACCCTGAGGATTATTCTGATCTCGTTTTATCCTTGCGTTTAGTCAGACGAAATCTCGTGATGAAATTCTTTCTAAACTCGTAGATATTCAATATACGAGAAATGATATGAACTTTATTCGCGGTACCTTCCGTGTACAAGGGGATACTATTGAGATTTTCCCTGCTGCGTATAGTGAAAGAGCCATCCGGGTGGAACTATTTGGTGATGAAATCGATCGCCTCGTTGAGGTAGATGCTTTGACTGGTGAAGTGATTGTAGAGCGTAAGCACGTTGCAGTCTATCCAGCATCTCACTATGTAACAACGAAAGAAAAAATGCGTGTCGCTGTAGAGCGCATTGAAGCAGAACTAGATGAACAGTTAGCTAAATTAAAAGCTGCAGACCGTCTACTTGAGGCTCAACGCCTTGAACAGCGCACCCGATACGATATAGAGATGATGCAAGAAATGGGCTATTGCTCAGGTATCGAAACTACTCTCGTCATATGTCCGAGCGTAAAGCTGGAGAGGCTCCATATACATTGATTGATTACTTCCCTGATGATTTCCTTATTATGATCGATGAATCCCATGTAACGGTGCCACAAATCCGAGCCATGTACAATGGGGACAGAGCTCGTAAGGAATCTCTCATCGAATATGGATTTCGTTTGCCGTCTGCTCTAGATAATAGACCTCTTCAATTCGATGAATTTGTAGAGCGTATCAATCAAATCGTCTATGTATCGGCCACGCCTGGTCCATATGAAATGGACGTAGAAACGAATGTGGCAGAACAAATCATTCGTCCTACAGGCCTATTAGATCCATCTATTGAAATTCGTCCTATTAAGGGGCAAATGGATGACTTGCTCAGTGAAATTCATAAGCGTGCTGCCAAGAATGAGCGTGTCCTTGTTACGACCTTAACAAAGAAAATGGCAGAGGATTTAACAGAGTTCTTGAAGGAAATGGGCGTCCGCGTTCGATACCTTCATTCTGATATCGTTACTATCGAGCGTGCTGAAATCATTCGTGACTTACGGGCCGGTGTATTCGATGTACTGGTGGGTATCAACCTACTTCGTGAAGGTCTTGATATGCCAGAGGTTTCTTTAGTGGCTATCTTAGATGCCGATAAAGAAGGTTTCTTACGCTCCGATACAGCCATGATTCAAACTATTGGTCGTGCTGCTCGTAATGTGAATGGTCACGTTATCATGTACGCTGATTGTATAACAGGTTCTATGCAGCGCGCCATCGATGAAACAGATCGTCGTCGTGCTGTGCAAGAGGCTTATAACATTGAACATAATATTACGCCTAAGTCTGTCTCCAAAGATGTAAAAGAGCTTATTGAGTTGACGAAAATTGAAGAAGATATGGTCACCGATGGAAAGGACTTTTCACCGAAGAAGGGGAAAAAGAAATCCTCTACAACGGGTATGGACCATGGACACGAACCATATGCACAAGATATATCTAGTCCTAAGGTGGCAGATATAACGCCGGAAGAGTTATTCAATAAAATTGAAGAGCTTGATCGTCAAATGAAGGCTGCTGCAAAGCAGCTTGAATTTGAAAAGGCTGCAAAACTTCGTGATCAATTAGTGGAACTACGTCAACAATGGTCCGATATGCATAGTGCAGGTGAAAGCAAGTTAAAAAAACCTGCATCAACTAAAGGTAGAAAGCGGACTAGCTCAAAAAGTAAATAGATTGTAACAAAACACATAGATTATATAGACTATACGTGCGATAATATACATATATTATTTCATGTTAGTAAACAGAGAGATGATGCCGATTGGTATCATCTCTTTAAATAGGGAACATAATGAAAGATCAATTAATTGTAAAAGGTGCACGTCAGCATAACCTTAAAAATATAGATATATCTTTACCACGGGATCAGTTTATCGTCTTGACAGGCCTCAGTGGTTCTGGCAAATCGTCCTTGGCATTCGATACGATTTATGCAGAAGGGCAACGACGCTATGTAGAGTCTTTATCTGCTTATGCACGTCAATTCTTGGGACAAATGGATAAACCCGATGTAGACTATATTGAAGGTTTATCTCCAGCTATTTCTATCGACCAAAAGACCACAAGCCGTAACCCTCGGTCTACAGTTGGTACTGTAACGGAGATTTACGATTATTTGCGTCTATTATTTGCTCGCGTAGGTCATGCTCATTGTCCTGAATGTGGTAAGCCTATTACACAGCAAACAATACAACAAATGACAGATGACGTAATGAGCTTCCCAGAAGGTACTAAGATTTTAGTATTAGCCCCTATGATTCAAGGGAAAAAAGGGGAGCATAAATCTGTCTTTGAACAACTTCGAAAAGAAGGTTTTGTTCGTGCCCGTGTAGATGGCGTTGTACGTACATTAGATGAAGAGATTGTATTAGAGAAAAATAAAAAACATTCTATCGATATTGTTGTAGACCGTCTTGTGGTTAAAGATGGCATTGAATCTCGCTTAGCAGACTCTATGGAGACCGCATCAAAATGGGCAGAAGGTATTGTAGTTATTCAAGAGGTAGATGGACCTGAACACATGTATAGCCAACACTTTGCATGTCCAGATTGCCATATTTCCTTACCGAAGATTGAACCACGTATGTTCTCCTTTAACAGTCCATTTGGTGCCTGCCCAGCTTGTTTGGGAATTGGCTCTACCATGGAAGTAGACGAAGAACGCGTTATTCCAGATGGATCTATTACCTTTGCCGATGGTTGTGTACAAGCGTTGAGCTCTAACCCTAATGCATGGTTTATGCGCCAAGTAGAAGGTTTATTAAAAGCTAATGGATACTCTTTAGATTCTACCTATGATGAACTACCAAAAGCCTTGCAAAAAAAGGTAATGTACGGTACGACAGATAAGGTGGCTTTCACCTATGAAAATATGCGCGGCGAAGTGAAGGAATTTTTTACTGAGTACGAAGGTATTTTACCGATGGTAAAACGCCGTCATAGTGAAGCCTCTACAGATTCTATGCGCGAAGAGTTTGAAAAATTTATGTCCATTAAGCCTTGTACTACATGCCATGGAGCTCGTCTTAAACCTGAAGTATTAGCAATTACCGTAGGGGATAAGAATATTAATGAAGTAACGCAGTTAACTATTAAAGAAGCACTCGATTTCTTTGGTAAGTTACAGTTAACAGAGCGGGAACAAGTGATTGGGGCTCAAATTTTGAAGGAAATCAATGCTCGTCTTGGGTCCTCAATAATGTAGGTCTTGATTATCTTACTATGAACCGTAGTGCAGGTACTTTATCTGGTGGTGAAGCGCAACGTATTCGTTTAGCTACGCAAATCGGCTCTGGTTTGGTAGGTGTATTATACATCCTAGACGAACCGTCCATAGGTCTACATCAACGAGATAATGATCGACTCATCGATACCTTAAAAGGCTTACGGGACTTAGGTAACACCTTGCTCGTCGTAGAACATGACGAAGATACGATGCGTGCGGCTGACTATCTCGTGGACATTGGTCCAGGTGCAGGTGAGCATGGCGGTCAAATTATTGCCGCTGGTTCTGTTGACGAAGTTATGAAGGTAAAAGACTCCATTACTGGTCAGTATTTGAGTGGTCGTAAATTTATCGCCCTTCCTGAAGAACGTCGTAAACCAGGTAAGAACTGTATTGAAATTCGCGGTGCGAAGGAAAACAATTTACAAAATGTAAATGTAAAATTCCCTATTGGCTTATTCAATGTTGTTACTGGTGTCAGCGGTTCTGGTAAGTCTACCTTGATTAATGAAATTCTCTACAAAGGGTTTAGCTAATCAATTATATCGCTCTAACCACAAAGTAGGGGCTCATAAAGAAATCCGTGGTCTTGAACATATCGATAAAATCATCAATATCGACCAAAGTCCTATCGGTCGTACGCCTCGCTCTAATCCAGCGACCTATACAGGTGTATTCGATGCTATACGCGAGCTTTATAGTCAAACACCGGAAGCAAAGATGCGCGGCTACAAACAAGGGCGCTTTAGCTTTAACGTAAAAGGTGGCCGCTGTGAAGCTTGTCGTGGTGATGGTATCATCAAAATTGAAATGCACTTCTTGCCAGATGTGTACGTACCTTGTGAGGTTTGTAAGGGAGCCCGTTATAACCGAGAAACCTTAGAGGTTAAATACAAAGGTAAATCTATTGCAGATGTACTAGATATGACGGTAGATGATGCGGTTGAGTTCTTCAGCGCTATTCCGAAGATCAATCGTAAAATGGTTACCTTGCAAGAGGTAGGTCTTGGCTATATTCGTTTAGGTCAAGCCGCAACAACCTTATCTGGTGGTGAAGCACAACGGGTTAAATTAGCTACTGAATTAGCTCGTCGTAGCACTGGTAAAACACTGTACATCCTAGATGAACCGACTACAGGTCTTCATGCCGAGGATATTCGCAAGTTATTACACGTATTGCAACAACTTGTAGAGGGTGGCGATACTGTTGTCGTTATCGAGCATAATTTAGATGTGATTAAGATGGCAGACCACATCATAGACCTAGGTCCTGAAGGCGGTAATCGCGGTGGTACTATCGTAGCTACCGGTACACCTGAGGAAATCGTTAAGGTGAAAGAAAGCTATACAGGCAAATTCTTAGGTCCTGTATTAGAACAGACTAAGAAATTTATGAAAGCAGCTCAAAAGAAGAAATAATAGTGAGCACAAAGCTTAAAAATCTACGAGGAAAGGAGGACATATGCCATCTGAAGAATTACTAGAGAAGGTCAGTCATTTGCCGACCACACCGGGCGTGTATTTATGGCGTGATCAATATAACCGAATCATCTATGTTGGTAAGGCCATTAACTTGCGCAATCGTGTGCGTTCCTATGTACGCAATGATGCCAATCGGGCTCCCAAAGTAACGGCTATGATGAAGCGTGCAGTCGATGTGGAGATTATCCAAACTAAGACGGAAATGGAAGCCCTTATCTTAGAGAATACGCTTATCAAGGAACACGAGCCTAAGTACAATATTAGGCTTCGCGATGATAAGACATATCCTTATGTAAAGATATCAATTCAAGAGGATTACCCTCGCGTGTATATGACACGCCGTCTTGAACGAGATGGGGCAAAATATTTTGGACCTTTTACAGATGTGACATCGGTACATGTGGTACTGAAATTAATACGACAATATTATCCATTGCGCACGTGTAAATCCATGAAGGTAGAACGACCATGTTTGCAATATCATATGCACTATTGTGAGGCCCCTTGTTTCAATAAAATATCTATACCTGATTACCGTACATATATCGATGAAATCATAGAACTCTTTGAAGGTAAGCCGATTCACCATTGCTTAAAAGAAATCAGGGAAAAGATGAAACTAGCAGCTGAGGAACTTCGTTTTGAAGATGCAGCACGTTATCGTGACCAATTGACGAGCATTGAAAAAATTCAAGAAAAACAACGAATGGTAACACAACGAGGTGATCTCGATGTACTAGGTATTGCTGTAGATGGACAATTGGCTTGTGTACAATTGCTCTTTATTCGGGGAGGACGTCTTTTAGGACGGGAAAATTACTTCGTACAAAATGAGGGGGACTCTGAAGAAGTTATTATGACTGACTTCATCAAGCAATACTATGGGGATACTACATTTATTCCTAAAGAATTGCTATTACCCATGGAAAGTTCAGAACAGAATCTATTTAAGGATTGGTTTAGTGAAATGAAGGGCCAACAAGTGGATGTTCTCGTACCTCAACGGGGGTATAAGATGGACATGATTAAGATGGCTCATGAAAATGCAGAAACATTCCTTGAAGAGCGACGTCGTCAATGGCAACATCAAATCGATAAGAGTGGTGGCGCTATTAAAAAATTAGCTGAAGTATTGGATTTGCCACGATTACCTGAACGTATGGAATGTTTCGACATATCTCATACCCAAGGTTCTGAAACGGTAGCCTCTATGGTTGTCTTTGAAGGTGGTAAGCCTGCGAAGAAAGAGTATCGACGTTTTAAACTCAAGACTACGCAAGGCAAACCTGACGATTTTAAATCTATGGCAGAGATCATGGAGCGTCGCTATGGTAAAGAAACAGATTGGCCTATGCCAGACCTCATCATTATCGATGGTGGCAAGGGTCAACTCAATGCTGCTATACCGCTCATACGTGCGGTAGGCGTCACAGATGTACCTGTTATATCTCTGGCAAAACGCATAGAAGAGGTTTTTGTAGAGGGGCAATCAGAGAGTATTATATTAGATCATCGCACACCAGAGCTTCAATTATTACAACAAATACGTGACGAAGCCCATCGCTTTGCCATTACCTATCATCGTAAATTACGGGGCAAACGCAATTTAGAGTCTGTCCTCGATCATATTGATGGTATTGGTCCTAAACGACGCAAAGCATTATGGACGCATTTTAATAGCCTTGACGCCATGAAACAAGCCACTATAGATGAATTGACACAAGTTGATTCAATGAATTATAAAACGGCGGAAACCTTATATAATTTCTTTCGTATGTCCAAAGTAGAAAAACAAGATATATTAAAATAAGAAACCAGGAGTATCTTACAGTTTCACTACAAGATGCTCCTGGTTTTTTAGTTATTCAGTTATAGTTGCTTTATGATGTTGGATATACCAGGTACGCCATGTAAATAATATACCGGCCACTAATACACTAGCTAATAAACCAATCCATACACCGAAAGGTCCATACGCTGGAATTTTGGCTAAGATATATGCTATTGGGAAGCATACGCCCCAATAGGATACAAGTGAGATATAAAATACGATTTTTACATCCTTGTAACCACGTAAGATACCTTGTAGTGGTGTTCCAATTGCATCTATGGCAGCAAAGAATACGCCATAACCAAGGAATCTATAAATTAGATTATATACATCTTCATCATTGGTAAAGAGAGAAGAAATACTTTCCATATGTGTAAAGGTAAAAGCCACATATAGCTATGGCTACAACAATAGCTACAATACGAGATATGTAAGAATATTGTACAGCGTCTTTTTCTCTACCTGCACCGAGTTCATAACCAACGGCAATAGTAGCCGCCATAGCAATACTGAGCGGCAGACAATAAAATACATTAGTAAAGGCTATAACTGATTGATGGGCCGCTACTACGGCAGAACCAAAGTGAACCATTAAGAGTCCGGCAATACTGAAAATGCTGGCTTCAAAAAAAATGGAAAAACCAATAGGCAAACCAACTTGTAATTGCTCTCTTATATAATGCCAATGAGGTCCGAAGTAATCCTTATAAATGCGATACTCTTTTAATTTAGGATGGAATAAGATGACTGCACTAAATAGGATAAAGTTGGTCCAACAAGCACCGGCGATACCATAGCCTGCACCTACACCACCGATTTCTGGAAATCCAAAGTGACCAAAAATCAAAGAGTAATTTAAGAATACATTGACGATAAAGCTAGTTACTACGATAGCCATTGAATAATGAGTTAATCCGTGTGCGTCCACCGTGTTTCGCAATGTATTCACCCATAATAGAGGGAAGAGTCCTAGAGCGAAAGCTTTCAGATATTCTAGACATACCGCCGTGGCAGCCGGTTCTAAATTAAGGAAATTTAGGAGTGGTTTAAGTCCGAAAATACCCAGCAATAATATAGTCATAGCTAAGACCGTAGCAATATAGAAACCTTGATATATAATTACAGGAATAGTATCTGTTTTGAGCACCCAGTAACTGCGCGATAATTGGGGTAATACCCATTAATGTACCTTGTGCGAAGATATAGAATAGCAGCCATAGATTGTAACCTGTAGCGACACCTGCTAAGTCTATGGTACTATATTGACCCGTTAAAAAGATGGCAATAAAGGTGCCACCGACGAGAGAAAATTGAGTAATGCACATAGGAGTAAATAGTTTAATGAACAACCATAATTTTTGAATTATAGAATATGTTTTGTACATAATAACCTCCCTAGTTGATGATATAGTATATCATAAAGTTAGTTATTTTGGTAGATTAAGCCCGTAAATGAAATTGATGAAGCTAAGTTGAAATGTATGCTAAAAATGTATATATAATTTAATAATTGAATTTTACACCATATAACTATATCGATTATAATATATATACTATGTTAATATTCTAAGGAGGGTACATTGGACATCTTATCTGTACAAGGTTTATTAGCGATGCTTCAAATCATCGTTATCGATATTTTATTAGCTGGCGATAATGCCATCGTTATCGGCATGGCGGCGCGTAACTTGCCAGCTAATTTGCAGAAGAAAGCAATCTTTTGGGGCACTGCAGGGGCCATCATTTTACGCCTTGTTATGGCATTCCTATTTGTAGAGGCTTTAAATAATATTCCAGCCTTGCGTCTAGTTGGTGGTATTCTTCTTTTATGGATTGGCTATAAACTCGTTGCCGATGATGAAAGCGAGCATAATATCGAAGCAAAAGATAATTTGCGTGCTGCTATTACGACGATTGTCATTGCTGACGGTATTATGGGTATCGATAATGTTATCGGTGTAGTTGGTGCTGCTAATGGTGATATGATGTTGGTAGCAATCGGTATGTTAATTACAGTGCCAATCATCATCTATGGTAGTACATTGTTTGTGAAAGTTATTGAACGTTTCCCAATTATTCTTTATGTTGGGGGCGGTATCCTTGGTTGGGTAGGTGCTGGCATGAGTGTGGAAGATAAGTTAATCTCTCATACGGTTGAACCATATGCATTATTTATCAAAATTGCAGCAGTTGTCTTGGTAGTGGGGGCCTCTTTGCTAGCAAAGCAACTTAAGAAATAATTAGCTGATTAAAATATCTCTTCTCTTATCTATAGGGGAAGGGATATTTTTTGTGTAAAATATATGTCCTACTAAGTCAATCCTTTTTAATGAGAAAATACGAGAATTATGATATAGTTAAGGGATAGATATTGAATGTATATAGTTGAGGTACGTACAGATGGAATTTTTAGAAGCTGCTACATGGGTCACCATTAGCAAAATTATATTGATAGATATTTTATTAGCAGGCGATAATGCTGTTGTCATTGGTATGGCAGCAGGTAAACTAGCCCCAGAACTACAAAAGAAAGCAGTTCTATGGGGGACTGTCGGCGCTATCCTGATGCGCCTTATTTTCGCTACTATTTTGGTAGAGGTTTTAACCTTGATTCCTCTCATCCATTTGGGTGGTGGCTTAGTTCTTGTATGGATTGCGATTCAGCTTTTAAAAGGTGGCGATGAAGAGACTCACATTGAGGCTAAAAACTCTTTAAGTGGTGCTATTTGGACGATAATTATAGCCGATGCGATGATGAGTATCGATAATGTTATCGGTGTTGTGGGCGCTGCAAAAGGTCATTTAGAGCTTGTTATTGTTGGTATGCTAATTACGGTACCTATCATCGTATTTTGTTCTACACTATTCGCTCGTATTATTAACAAATTCCCAGCCATTCTTTGGGCTGGCGGTGCACTACTTGGATGGGTTGCCGGTGAAATGATCGTAGAAGATCCACTTCTTTTACCATATATCCAAGGCGAAGAATTACTCGTTAAATTTGGTGCGGTATTCTTTGTACTCATCGTGACTGGTATCATTAAAATTTGGAAGAAAAGAGACGCGTAATGAACGGTACAGGTCGTACATCTCGTAAGAATACATATAAACAACAGAATACAAGTGGTAAGATTTCTAAAAAACAACAGGCTATTTTGAATGCTCCTGTTAAACTAGGGGATGAGGTGCTCGTAGAGATACACGGTATCGGCAGTAGTGGGGAAGGTGTAGGTCGCGTAGATTATTTTACTGTCTTTGTTCCCTTTGCCTTGCCTGGAGAAACGGTGAAAGTATCTATTAATATGGTGAAAAAGACCTATGCTACAGGCAAGTTAATAGATATTGTAACACCAGCTTCTAATCGTATAGAGCCTACCTGTAACTTATATGGTGTATGCGGTGGGTGCCAATTGCAACATATTACCTATGAAGGACAGCTTTCACTAAAAACACAAAAGGTGAAAGACGTTATTGAACGCATTGGACATCAGAATCCTGACCTTGTGAAACCAGCATTAGGTCCTAAAAATCCGTGGGCCTATCGCAATAAAATGCAAATGCCTGTAGGGGGTGCTAAAGGCGACATTCAAATGGGGTTCTATGCGATGGGATCTCATGATATTGTGCAAGGTACGAACTGTCCAATTCAAGATAAAGGGAACAATACTATTGCTCAAGTTTGTTATGATATTGCAAAAGATTTAGACATTGAGCCCTATGATGAACACACAGGAAAGGGCGTATTGCGCCATGTTATCGGACGTATCGGTCAATCTGGATGGATGGTCATCCTTGTAACGGCTACGGATTACTTGCCGCATCAAGAAGAATGGGTTCGAGAATTAACAAATCGTGTGCCTCAAATAGAAACCATTGTTCATAATGTAAATGGAAAGAGAACAAATGTTATTTTAGGCCCTAAAAATAATATCCTCTATGGTGATGGGACGATTACAGATCACATTAAGGATTTACGGTTTACCTTATCTCCACACTCCTTCTTCCAAGTGAATCCGGAACAAACTACAGTACTTTACAATCAAGCATTAGCTTATGCAGACCTAAAAGGTAATGAAACCGTTATCGATGCGTACTGTGGTACAGGTACCATCTCATTATTTTTAGCTCATAAGGCAAAACATGTTATCGGCATTGAAATTGTAGAGCCAGCCATTATCAATGCTCGTGAAAATGCGCGCCGCAACGGCTATGATAATACGGAGTTTATCGTCGCTGATGCGGCCGTAGAAATGCCAAAACTCTACAAGGCTGGAGTACGTCCAGACGTAATTGTATTCGATCCAATTCGAGCAGGCTGTAAAGAAGAAGTACTAACCTCTGCAGCTGGCATGGAACCAAAACGCATTGTTTATGTATCCTGTAACCCAGCCACCATGGCGCGAGACATTGAAATCCTTACACACTACGGCTATAAACTAAAAGAAGTACAACCTGTAGATATGTTTCCAATGACAGCACACGTTGAGGCAGTGGCTTTGCTTACTAGGAACGAAGTGACGCAGTAAAGCATTAGCACTGCCCATGTGATAGGCGTCCAAGAACACGAGACGAAGACGAAGTGCGATTGGAAACGCCGAACCACTGAGGCAGTGGCTTTGCTCACTAGAAGCAAAGCGATGTAGTGAGGATTAGAATGTCTCATATTGGAGATGTCCAAAATTTATGGAAAAGCTTATTTTTAAAAGTATATGTTTTGTAGGTGAGATTATGAACTTTAAGAAACAAATTGTTTTATTTTCAATTTTAGCTATGTCTGTTATGGCAGTATCTGCTGAAGATATTAGTACTTATAATCCTCAAGTTATTGAGAAACACCAAATTACAAATGAAGATATTGCATCAGCAACATCTTATGGACAGTCTTTAGTAGAAAATAAAAATATCAAAATGATATCTACTGCTAAGAAAAAGTTTATTAAAAGACGTTATGGTGGAATTTTCCCAAGAAATGAATTGCAAGGTATCGTATATGTTCAAACTCCATTCGCAATTTTTGCAAATACGGCATTGGAGGATGCTAGAGGTGTAGCAAGTACTTATTCAACAAGAAATGCTACTAATATATTACAGGTTAGATCTTTCCTTTATATGCCGGAAAGTAAGATGTATAATGATACTAATAATGTTGTTATATCTATAGTACAAAATGGATATACATATTATCCAATAGAAACAGTACGTGGCGATGATCAATATGAAGGTCCTGGTATGTGGGTAACAGTAGGTTATCAATCATTATTTGAATTATCTAAGATTGATACTAATAGTCCTTTTGAAGTTCATATTAAGTCTGATGCGGTTAAGGTTGGAGATGCAGTAATTGAGTTTCCAGCATTAAATGCGTCAAATAAGTATATTTTGGATGACTCTTATTCACTTTATAGAGGTGATGCAGTATTTATCGATAAGAAATAATATTTATTTAAGTGCATTGTTCTAGAACTGAATAAATCTGATTTTTTTATTTAGACCTAATATAATAAAGCGGCTGTAATAGAATACACTTCGTTTAAATAATTAAATAATAGTTTTATAATATAGTAAAACGTAGTCTCATAAAAAGAAACATAAGTGGGGCTACTTTTTTTATACCTAAAAATTAGTATAAAGGTAGCCTTACTTATGTTTCTTTTAATATGATGAGAATCGATTAGAATTTAAACTTCATACTTGCAGAGTACGTACGACCTGCTGTAGCTTCATCGCTAAAGAAGACACGGTTAAATACATTTTGAACACCAAATTGTAATGTCGCTTCTTTAGATAATTTATAATTTACAGCTACATTAGAAATGAAGTAGCTATCTTCAGAACCGTATTGACCAGTAACATCATCTACAGATTGACGACGGCTTACGTATTGTGCATCCCAAAGAGCATTCCATTTGCCACTAGTATATTCAACACCAGCATGGAATGTATGTTTAGGAATGTCATAATTCACCTCTGCATATTCGCTTGCATTTGTATTAGGAAGTTCTTTATGTTTAATCCGTCCCTGTTTGCCATGTATAGTTTCCAAATACAGACCATTTAGATGACAATTGATGACGAACTTCTAGTTCCACACCGCGGCGAGATTCTTCATCTACGTTATTGTACATTTTATAGTCTACATTGCCACTATTGTCATAATATGTAAGATATTTAACTTTGTCCTTAGTTTTGACATAGAATCCAGAGACATTTAATGTAGTCTTTGTATTCCATTCTTTTTTCAAACCAATTTCAAATGAATCAGAACGTTCTGGATCTAAGTTAGGATTTGCTTTCACAATATCACTATAACGATAGACTTGGCTCAATGGAGGTGGGTTAAAGGAATGACCATAAGATGCATACACATTCAAGGAGTCAGTTACATAATACTCAATGGCAAGCTTAGGACTTAATTCTGTATAAGTGCCGGTTCCATGATTCACTGTATCATATCTGCTATTAGCTTGGTCATAAGTCACATGTTGACCATCGAATTTTTTAAATCTGTCTATACGAAGTCCACTATAAATAGCCCAGTCATGATTAGGACGATATGTATCTTGAACAAATAATGCTAGATTACTTGTAGCGCCTTTGTTGATTTCGTACAAACCACCTGGATACGTAGTGGAATCAAAAGAGGAATGGTTTCTCCAATTCGTTAATTCTCGTCGTTTTTGGTTAAAGCTTTCTTTTTTCCAGTTAAATCCAGCAACAACACTGTGTTTGCCTCTGCGGTCCCATACTTTCTGTACATCTAAATTAATTGTTTTTCCAGGATAGAAGGAGTCATCCCCAGGCCCACTATAATTTGGCGTATTTGGGTTAGCAGGGCTAGAGAAACCATCTTTTTTACGATCTAACATATTGAACGTAGCTTGAATCTTATTTTTGTCATTTTTATATTGTAAGTTATGGGAGTGATACTCTTTTAATCCGTCATAACCTAAATATCGACTTGTTCTAAGGGCTACATATTTTTGATTGCTAACTTTGACATTACCTGAAAAAACTGGTTGACCGCCAACTGTAATCGTACTCATTGGATTTTCATAAGCATATCTGTTTTTTGTATATAGATATGAATATGTTAACGACTCTCTATCACGAAGCTTCATCGTAATGTAGGTAGAAAGGCTTTTATTGTCATAGGATTTATCGCCACGACTACCTAATAAATAGGCCCCATCTTTTGTTTGTGGTACAGGATTATCTGGTGTAACCGTCACTGTAGTAGGTCTAATGTTGGCAGCTCTACCAGTAATAAAGAACCCAGGATATCCATCGGTTTTTCTTTGTTCTCCGGATATACCAACAGAGACGCGATCAGATACACGCGCATCAAAACCTAATTCATTGTTGCGAGTTCCGTGGGAACCATATCCGATTTGTCCATGCCAATGGATATCTTTCACATCTTGTTTAGGTTGTAGCTGTTTTCGTTTGAATGCTGATAACACCGGCAACACCTCTACCACCATATAAAGAGGAGCTTGGACCACGTACTAACTCAATTCGATCAATTGAATGTACCGGAATAGCTTCCCAATCCACACTATTATTAAATGTATTATTCATTGGTACACCATTGAGTAATACTAATGTGTTAGTGGAGTCAAAACCACGAATTTGTAATCCTCCGTTTGCCTTTTGGCTTTTATAAACACCTGGTAACATTTGTAAAGCATCAGCTACTGTATCAACTCTGCGTGCTTCAATATCTTGAGCTGTAACTACAGAAACGGAACTTGGTGTTTTTGAAATATCTTCCATTGTTCTTGTAGCTGTTACCGTGATAGTTGGTACTATGGTTTGCTCAGATCCAGCATTGCTGTCAGTAGCATTTACCACTTGACCACTCATAGCTGTCAAAATCATAGAAAATAATACGGCCTTTGACGTGCTAAATCGACCCCAACGCGTTACATTTTTCTTATTTATACGTTTTCTCATACACACGACCCTTTACATTATAAAATAAAAATAATATACACTATCTTAAGTATATCATTGGACTATATCTTTTAAAAATTCTGTATTATGAATACTGGTTATATACTTATAAATATCAATTATATTCAAAAAAAGCTTATAGAAACAGTGCCTTTGGTCTTCATCTGACTTGTAGTAGATATATTATTTTATGTAAATGCTGTATATTATACCAATAGGGGTATTAGTAAAACTTATAAACATATGAATTTATTTCATTAATATAAAAATATTGAATAACTCATAAAAATTTTTCTTACAATGAGCGTATCTTATGTATATCTTGCAAAATAAAATGTTCTTTTTAGTGAATTTGTGTGTATCTATTAGTGAATGTAACTAAGAAAATTTTATGGAGTAAGAGTTTGAGTATAGTTATAGAGAAGGAAGAGAGAGACATGTTTACTATGAACAAATTGAATTCGCAACAACAAAATGGCAAGAAGGTAAGATGTGTAAGTGCATCGTTAACGGCTTGTGTGTTTGCATTAACCTTAGGATCTGTTGCCGTGTTAACTGCCCAAACTGTAGAGGCAGCTGGTCAAGTCATAGGTGGCTATGCTGCTGGTAATCAGGCACTAGGTGACGGCAGTGTTGTCGTAAGTGGAGGCAAAGATAAAGAGCCTAATGTTGCAGAAGGTGAAAATAGTGCTGTACTTGCAGGTACGATGAATGCAGCAGAAGGATCATATACAGCTATTGTAGGTGGTTTTAAAAATATAGTTCACGAAGAGATTAAAAGTGGTGCTATTCTTGGTGGTACAAAGAACCAAATTGAAGCTGTTGGTTCTTTAGTGGGTAATTATGCAACAATCAGCGGTGGTGAAGATAACATTGCGTATGGTGAATCTTCTTCTATTTCTGGTGGTAATGCCAATGGTACCTATGGGTTACACAGCTCTATTGCTGGTGGCCGTGGTAACAATGCGGGCGGTGAAATCGGTTCCGTTATTGGGGGATCACAAAATAATGCAGATGGTCATGGCAGTACTCTCGCTGGCGGCTTAGGTAATACCGGTGTAGGCATGTGGTCCTCCGTATTTGGGGGCAGCAAAAATGAAGCTGTAGGTGTTGGTGCTTCCATTCTTGGTGGAGGTGGCCGAGAATTTACAGGTCGCAGATTTGTTAACCATAAAAATATTGCCAATGGTGAATACAGTACAATTGTAGGTAGTCGCGATGGAAGAACTGTAGGAAATGGTAGTACTGTTGTTGGTGGTTCTAATGGTCTAACACTTGGTGTAGCATCTACATCTATCGGTGGCGGATTTACAGGTTCTCATGCAGAGAACAGTTTAGCCTTAGGTCATAAGGCAGGAACGACTGTAAAATATGGAACTGCTATCGGTTATGAAAGCGTAGCTACAGAAGAAGGCACAATTGCATTTGGTCATGATGCTGGTGATGTTTCTGGTTACACAGTAAATATCCAGATAAAGAAATCACCACACACTTAGGTTATAAAAAAACTGTGCCAGATTATGATAAAGAGCCTACAGTAACACCTACTACATATTCAGATGCTAAATATAATCGTTTGGTGAAAGTAGCTGATGGCGTTGATGCACATGATGCGGCAACAGTAGGTCAATTGGAAAATGCTATTAGCCAAGTACAATCTGTAGGTACAAATATAGAAACTACAGTTAATAAAGCGACTGCATCTAGTTATGCATTAGCTGCATTACAACCAAACTTCTCAGAAGGTGAAACTGGATTGGGTGTAGCCGTTGGCTTTGGTCATTATCATGGCAAAACAGCAACTGCTTTAGGTGCTTACTACCGTCCAAACCGCAATGTACAATTTAATGTAGGTACTGTGGTTGGCAATGGTAACCAAGGCTTTAACGGTGGCCTTAGCTTTAAAGTAGGCCCTGAATCTAAAACAGCTCCATCCTCTACAGATGCTAGAATTGCTCAACTGGAAAAAAACGTATCCAAGAATTAGAGCAAGCTAAAAAAATAATTAGA
>BNJS01002057.1_pt1 | contig 95810 bp, 115 predicted proteins | sample 8540461 | NCBI WGS metagenome assembly BNJS01 (sample SAMD00202454, study PRJDB9452) | human saliva metagenome | isolation source: human saliva | place: Japan | reverse complement strand
TACATAAAATCTTGTTTTTTTAACTTTTTATTCTTAAACAAAAAAACTTTCAATAAATTTACTGATATATAAACAGCTTATTTAGTATTATATTTATTCATTAATTTTTTTGAACTGTCATATCGTCCTTTATATCATCAATCAAATTAAAAATCTTTTCTCTCGAATCTTTTAAGACTTCCTTTTCTTCAGGTGAAAATTTTCCAAGTACAAATCCCAATGTCTCTTCCTTCGTTTTCGGCTTACCAATTCCAAATTTTATTCGCACAAATTCATTTCCGACATGTGATATAATGGATTTTATCCCATTATGTCCGCCCGCACTTCCATTTTGCTTAATTTTCAATTTTCCAAACTGCATATCCATATCATCATAGATTACAAAAAGCTCAGTTTTGGGATCAATCTTAAAAAATCTGACAGCCTCTCCAATCGCTTCTCCGCTCAAATTCATAAATGTTGTCGGCTTTTTGATAAAAAAACTTTATCTCCGTTATAATTTGTCTGAACAAACAACGATTTAAATTTTTTTCCCTCATATCGCTTATATTATTTTCCTTCAAATATTCGTCAATAAATATAAATCCAATATTATGCCTTGTTAATTTATACTGTTCTCCAGGATTTCCAAGTCCCACTATTAATTTCATTAAATTATTTCTCCTTTTTTTACTTTTTTTAGTTATCTGTAAAACTCTAAAAACTCCAATAAATACTATATTTTTTTTTATGTTCAATTTTCTTATTTTCTTCACTTTATGCCAAGAAGTCTTGAACTCTTAATATAGATACATTGTTGATAATTTTTTTAAAGATTTTTACTTTTTACAGTTATCTATTCTTATTTTATTTGTCACTTGTAAAAATCTACGAATTTCAAAAATATAATACTTTTTAATTCTTCAAAAATTGCAATTAAAAGTGAAATATCATTATAAGTAACTCCACTAATTCTGCTAGCCTGCCCAATCGTTTCAGGCTTTCCATACACAAGTCCAAAAATCGCAATATTACTAAGCCCCTTTACACTTTCATAGTCAAAATTCTCTGGGATTACCATTTTTTCCAGCTTTTTAAATTTCTCAATCTGCGCCTTTTCCCTTTCAATAAACACATTATATTTCGCATTTATTTCCACTTGCTCCTTCGCCAAATCAGATAATTCCGTAGTTTCCACAAATTCACTTAAATTATCATAGTTGATTTCTTTTCTTGCAAGAAATTCAAAGGCTGAAACAGGACTGTTCATACTATTTTTTTACTATTTTTTTCAATTTCTACATTTTCTGATTGGCTTTGTTTTTTTCCACAATTTCTAGTAATTTCTCATTATTTTCTTTAGTCGGATAAACAGTAATCTTTTTTTAATCTTTCAATTTCATTTTCAATTTCAAAACAAGTATTTTCCAATTCGACTAATTTTTCAGCATTTAGCAGCCCAATTTCCTTCGACTTTTCCAAAAGTCTTATAAAAACATTATCTTGTCGCAAAGTTAGCCTGTATTCAGCTCTCGAAGGCAATACACGATAAGGTTCTGGCGTTTTTTTATTTATTATGTCATCAATCAAGACACCGATATATCCCTCACTTCTATCAATTACAATTTCCTTTTTCCCTAAAATTTTTCTCGCAGCATTCACTCCCGCTATAAATCCTTGACAGGCAGCCTCTTCATATCCACTCGTTCCATTAATTGTCCCTGCTGTGTAAAGTCCATCCAAAACCTTTGTTTCAAGCGTCAATTTCAACTGATGAGCAGGCACAAAATTATATTCCACTGCATATCCATAACGTACTATTTTAGCATTTTCCAGCCCGCTAATTGTCTTTAGCATCGCTTCCTGTGCAAATGGAGGCATTGCCGTTGTAAATCCATTTATATAAATTTCATCTGATTCCACAGATTCCTGTTCCAGAAATATCTGATGATTTGTTTTTTCTGGAAAGTTCATAATCTTTCTATCAAGTGAAGGACAATGCCGAGGACCTTTTGTACTTACAACTCCTGTCACAATTGGCGAATATTTAAGCATTTCCTGCCCCACACGAATAGTTTCAGGTGTTGTAAATGTCAGCCAAGTTGGCAAAGTTGAGTTATATTCTTTTTTTGTTTCATAAGAAAAATATCGTGGTTTGTCTTCTCCTTTTAATTCCTGCATTTTAGAAAAGTCAATTGAAGATTTGGCAATTCTTGGAGGGGTTGCAGTTTGATACCTGTCCAGTTCAAATCCATATTCTGCAAGCCTATCTGGTAAATCCACGCTTGCAGGCTCTCCTTGCCGTCCTGAAGAATACTTTACATCCCCCATAACATATTCTCCGCCTAAAAAAGTTCCAGTGCACAAGACAACAGCCTTTGCCCCATATTTAATCCCAAGATTATCTTCCACTCCCATAACCTTCTTATCTTCCACAGTCAAATCCACAACAATCCCTTGAACTAATTCTAAATTTTCCTGCTTTTCAATAATTTCCCTCATTTTAATTCTATACCAGTATTTATCAGCTTGTGCTCTAGTAATTCGTGAAGCCAGCCCCTTCGTATGATTCAAATTTTTCAGCTGCAAATTATAATTGTCAATATGTCTAGCCATTTCTCCGCCTAACATCCCAAGTTCCGACACCAGATGGCTTTTTCCAGGCCCTCCAACCGACGGATTGCACGACATCATCGCAATATTATCAAGATATATTGTAAACAATGCTGTTTTCAGACCGTATCTAGCAGCAGCAAGTGCAGCTTCCACTCCAGCATGTCCCGCTCCAACAACAATTACATCATAATTTTTCATTTTTTATTTTCCTTTCAATTTACTCTTATTTTTTTCTTTTAAAAATATTTCTAAATGGACGTGTAATATCCATAAAATCAACATATCTCTTATGTTTTTCTAATATAATATCTCAAAAAAATCTAAAAACTGTCTCTTCCCGCTGTTTATAACACTTCGCATATTCATCAGCAAAAAAATTTTTTTGCTATTTTTTTCATTTTCCATCATTCTTGAAACATTTTTTTCATTCTTCTATTTAAATTAAGTTTCACATTAAACTTCATTCTATTCAAATCCACAAGATAAAAATTCATAATTCCCGCTTTTTATCCTTAATTAGCACATTTCCAGGCGAATAATCCTCAAATTCCACTCCATTTTCATGCAAATTAAATGAAAATCTTGCAAACTGCTTTTATTATTTTTTTCACGATTTTTTTCAACTTTTGCAAGCATTCTTTCCATTTCTTCACTTATTTTATAATTTTCCCCTTGCTTAGCCTTTTCCTCCTCAATATCCTCAGGCCAGAAAACTTCCCTGCAGGTAAAATCATATTTCAGCTCTTCACTTATATAATAACTATTTTTTTTATTATTTTCATTCACAAAATCGTCAAAATAAGCAATCGGCTCTGGCGTCTTTATTTTTGTATTCCAATAATTTTTTTGCATACTCATAAGAACGTTTTGCCTTTTGAACCTTTAAATTTATAGAAAAAAATTTGTAATAAAAATCCTTTCTCTTAAATTTTTTTACATTTATCATTTTTTTTATTTTTTTAAATCATCAATTTTATTATGTTTTTTTCTTTTTAAATTCACGTTTTTCCAAATTATTTTTCAAAAATCTATTTCAAATCTTTTTTTATCTCATTTCTCCCAGGTTCTACAACATATTCCCCAGCTTTATCAAAAATTTTTTTCAATACATTTACCAGTGTTTTTTTCATCATATTTCCTATTAACTTCATATTTTTTTCTTCCATTTAAAAATCCCCATAATTTTTTTATTTTTTTAAATTTCTTTACTTTTTCAGAATTTTTCTTGCTTTCCCTTTCAAATTTTTCTCTTATTTTTTTCCTTATTCTTTTTTTCAATTCCTTTGAAAAATTCCTTATCTTCCATAATTTTTTTCCCAACTTATCTACACATTCAAGCGCCTCGTCATATTTATGCTGTAATTCCAGAACATAAGCCAAATTCACATAATGCCTAAAATTTTTCAGGCTCTAAAATTATCATTTTATCACAAACTTTCTGTGCATTTTCATAATCTGCAATTTTTCACAAAAAAATCTTCCCTGCAAATTCAGCATTTTTTTATTCGTGAAAGTTCCTTATTTTCATTTGTCGCATTTTCATAGTTTAAAAGCAATAGCCTTATTTCCTCATATTGCTCTGCTCTAAATAATATCTCAAAATAATCTTCAAACACGTAATCTTCCACATTTTCACAATTTATGGCAATATTATAATATTTTATAACTTCCTTTATATTATTCGCATAAGCCATTGTATCGCCCATTCGTGCATAAAGTGAAAAATTCCTCCACTTCATTAAATTTAGAATTTAACAATTTTTTTCATATTCAGAAATCGCCTCGTCATATTTTCCCATCATTGTAAGGCAATCTCCCTTTTCAATATACGCTTCCGAACTTTCAGGCTCCATTTCTATCGCAATATTAATATTTTCAATTGCCTTTCTATAATACTTCAACAAAGCATAGGACATTCCCATATTAAGATACACAAAAATAATTTTTTTTCTATCTCCAAAAAAATTTTTTTATAAAGCGAAATCGCCTTTTTCAGTCTTCCCAGCGACTGATAAACAAATCCCAACGTAAAAAAAGCGTATCCTTACTCTCAGGATACTTTTTTTATACAATTTTTCAGCATACTCCTTCGCTTCCTCAAACATCCCAAAAATCTGTATAAATTTTTGGAAAGTGTCATAAGCGCCGAATAGTTGCTCTCATCAATTTCAAGCACCGACTTCAAATACACAAGCGCATCGTCATACTTGTAATTTTCCATCGACTTATCCGCTTCCTTCAATAATTCTTTTAATATACATTTTTTTCTCCATTTATATTTAAATTCTTCTGTAATTTACAAAAAAATCTATAAAACCCAGTTAATACAGTATTTTTTTCAAGATCAATTCCTTTATTTCAGGTTACTTCTAACAAATCCAATAATAATAAAAATTACTTATTAATCATATTTACCATCTCCATAAATCTAGATGGCTCCCTATCATAAGGATTTGGCATAATATCATCTGTTATCATAAGCCACCCTGCATTTCTCTCTCTTGATAATCTTATAATTCTTGCATATTCCTTAGGGTTAGCGCTATGTACAATATGCCAGATATGTTTTACATTAACCTCATTTTTTTCAAAATCAGATTTTGGCTTCTCAAACTTATTAATATAAACATTTGCACTTACTTCGCTTGTCACAAAAATATCCGCATAAGGCGAAATTGTATCAGTAATCGGTGCTCCTGGATTAGCAATTACAAGATTACTTTTAGACTTCCCTTTTACATAATCAAAAATTTCCTTCATATAATTTACCTGCTTCAAAGTATCCGAAGCAATTTCATCAAAAAAAGAATCCATTTATATTATCCCTACCATAAAACTCCAAATATCTGTCAACTTCATCTTTCACTTTCTCAATATTTCTTTTCTGATAATTTGTAGAAATATAAGCAATGTTTTTTATCCCAGCTTCCTTGCTTTTCTTGATTTGAGTCACGTAATTCATTTCAATCTTTTTCCCTGCCCCATTATCTGGATTTATCAGCACATAGGGAACTTTATCCTTCCCAAGTGCCAAAATATCATCCCAAAACGAATTTTTCCCCATCTGGATAAGTATACGTTGTAGCAATTACAGACTGCTTCATCTTTGCATTGTTATCAATATTTTCACTTGAAAATCCATTAATTCCCAACATTATTCCAACTATCAAAAAAATATTTTTTTCATTATTTATTTTTTTACTCTCTTTCTTCTTTTTGAATCAAATCGTTAATACTAAATCCTATCAAATAAAAAAATAACATAAGATATATTATTTTAACATATTTTTTTTGAAATAATTGTAATTTTTTTCGATAAAAATGGCAAAAATAAAAATCAATACCTCCTGCTATTTTCAAGCCTAAACCTGACATCCCTTTTCAACCTTCTCAAAACTGCCTTTCCTTTCAATCTTTAAAGACCTCCTCATTATCACTTCCAATTTTGTAATCCACATAATTTTTTTATAAATTTTTTTCCACATCTTCCCGTGATTCATTCCGAATTTCAAACTCATAATCTCCATTTACAGAAATTTCCTTATTTTTTTCCACACAATAATAAAAGCATATCGTTATAAGTCTGCTGTGCCAAAATATCCCGTGCCTTATAGTATGTGGATTTATCTGTATTTGCTATTCTAACTGCCTGTTTTTTTCAGATATATACGGATTATCTTTTTATTAAATTTGATATTTTCTGAAATTTCCAATTTTTTTCTCATTCATTCTGCACTCAAAACACAATTTTTTTCATTGCTTTCCTGCAAAAAAACAGAATTTTACATTTCTCGCATTCAACATACCCAATACTTTTCAAATATTTTTTTCTCTTTTTCAATTTTATTGCAACTTTTTCCAAACTTCTAGCAATATCTTCATACTTTTTTTATCAATTTTATCAACATTTCTATGAATTTCCTTAATTTCCTCTGGAGAAAGTACAATATCCTTTATTTTTTTCAGTAATTTTATTTTTCTGATTCAACATTTATTTTCTTTTTTTCCAATATTTCCCTCGGAATTTCTCCAACTCGAATTGTCCCTCTATTTTCCTCATTTTCAATAAGTTCATCCAGCAAATCACGTTTTACCTTATAATTTACTTTTCATAAACTCTATGCTTTCCACAAATTCTCCATTCAGGAAAGTATTTATTTTTTTCCCTTATGACTTCTGCGCACATTATTGTCGTATGATAAATAACATTGTCATTAATAACTACAACTAAATTTTTTTATTAAACAGCCCTCTTTGGATTAGTTTTTTTCACCAATCGGACCATTCACGATCTGCTTCCAGTTTCTTTTTAATTTTCAAAAAAATATATTTCTCATTTTTTTCAAAAAGTGAACTTTTTTTCTCAATCGCCTCTAATGCCAAACTTTTTTTAATTCTCTAATTCCTTCCATTTTTTTCAACCCTTTTTATTTATTTTTTTATTTTAAATCTATTAATAAACCAAATTTTTTTATATTATTATCTAACTGCAATCGTAAAATTATATAATTGTCAAGCAAACTATCCAAAAATACAGCAAAACCATAAAAATTATTCTGCTGTAACTTTTTCCCCTTTCCACAATGAATTTTTTTCCCTTCTATCCCCAAATCCTCTGTTGAAGTTATAAAACATTGAATTTTTTTATTCAAAAAAATAATTTAAAATGCTCTTTTTTTCTCACTTCATCAAAAATACGAAGCAATGTCATCCATAATAAAGATCGGATACTCATTTTTTTCTTTTTATTAAAATATCAATTTCCGAGATTTTCAGCGAAAAAAATTATAGATTTTTTTCTCCCTGAGAAGAATATGCCTTTGCATTTTTCCCATTTAATTCAAAAAAATAAAAATCATCCTTTTGCGGTCCAAGCAAACTATACCCTAAAAAAATTTTTTTCTCTTTCACTTTTTCTTTTTGCACATTAACTCAAAATTCCCCTTTAACTCTTCCCTGGTTTTCTTTTTCCACATCTCCAAGAAAACAGTCGTATCTTTAATTTAAGTTCCGAATTTTTCATCAAATAATTTTTCTATAATTTAGATTTAGCAAAATTGATAATTTTTTTATAAATTCCCGCCGATTTAAAAACAATATTCAGCCCTTCCTCAATAAATTTTTTTCATTATAAATTTTATAAATTTCCTCTCCAGTCTTTTTTTCCTTTATAAGTTTATTTCGCACCTTCAATATTTTCTCAAAAATTTACAATCGACTGCAGATATTCCCTTTTTGCCTGCGAAATTTCATAGTTAAAAAAACTTCTCCTAACCCCAGGATTTCCCACAATTAACTCAATATCTTCAGGAATAAATGAGATAATATTCAAAAAGTCCCACATAATTTATATATTTATTTTTTTCCCTGTCAATATAAAAAAATCCCTTCTATCCTCATTCACATCAATAGCAATAACATTTTCCGATAAATCCTTATGCTGGTATTTCCCAAATACAATTAACCTGTTCAAATTATACTTGCGAATCTCCTTTACCTTCTTAGTCCTAAAGCTTTTCCCCGTAGCCAAAAAATAGACAGCCTCAATAAGTGATGTCTTTCCCTGTCCATTTCTCCCATATATTAAATTAAAATACCTGTCAAACTTCAACTTTCCATCCACAAGGCAACGAAAGTTATTAAAACTAATCTGATCCAAATACATTGATATTTCTTCCCCTTCATACTACACTAAATCTCAAAAAATTATTTCTATTTTTTTCTCACTGCTATCTTTTCCCCAGCAAATTCCACAATATCCCCATCATAAATTTTTTTTCCACGTCTTGTTTCCACAACATCATTTACTTTCACTTCACCATTTTTGAATAAACATTTTTCGCTTCCACTCCAGAACCTGTAAGATTCGCCCACTTTAACAACTGATCTAATTTTATAAACTCAGTATTTATCGCAATTTCTTCAATTTCATTATCTATTTTTTTCTCATTTTCTCTTCTCCTTATATTTTTTTATTTTTTTCCTTTCAATCATTAATAAAATTAATGCTTAATTTTTTTCTGTGGAAAAACTCATTTTTTTCTTGTGGAAAACTTTTTTTCCACAATTTTTTTCCACATCTTTTCCACAATTGCAGTTTATCTCCATTTTTTTACTAACTTTTTTTAACTATTTACTTTTCCACATTGCATTGTGGATATAAATTTTATATATGTGGAAAAACTTTTTAAATTTTTTTATTTATATAATTTTTTTTATCAATTTATATTTAATTTAATATTAACTAAAACTGATTTATCCACAAATGTGGAAAAACTTTTTTTAACAATGTGGATAACTAAATTTCAGTTTTACACAATTATATTTTACTTTTTCCACAATCATAGTATTAATCGTAAATTTTAACAATCTTTTTTTCCACAAAAAAATTGTGGAAAAACTTTCCAACATACTGTGGATAACTAATTTTTTTACTTTTCCACAATGATAAAAATTTATTTTTTTAATTAATCAGAATATAATTATATTGATAATAAATATTTATAAAAAAATTTAGATTGTTGAAAAACTTTTTTTCCACAGTGGAAAAACTCCAGATTTTTTTTAATACGAGTTTTCCACAAAGTTTTTCCACATGCTTTCCACAATCTTTTTACACCTTGAATATTTTTCTTGTTTAGCGTGTCAATTTCCTTTCTTAAATACAATATCTTCTTTTTATTTTTCTTATCAATTTTTCTAATACTGCTTATAACCGTGCTGTGGTCTTTTCCGCCAAAAAGCCCGCCAATTGCAGTTAGGCTTAGATCAAGATCATCGTTGTTTTTTAAGAGATACATTGCAATTTGTCTTGTTTCAACTATTTTTTTCTGGCGTTTTTTAGATTTCATATCGGCTACACTGATACTATAATGTGCAGAAATCATTTCTATTACTTTTTGGGCTGTCATTTTAGATTGCTTCCGCTTTACGTTGTGCATAAGCATTTCCTGCACTAATTCCAATGTTATTTGCTCATTCAGCAGTTTTGCCCTTGCATTAAGGTTTGTAAGCGTTCCTTCCAGTTCTCTTACATTTGTATTCAAGGAGTCTGAAATATATTCTAAAATGCTTTCATCTATCTCAATTCCCTGTGCTTCTGCCATATTTTTTAAAATCATCATGCGAGTTTCATAGCCAGGGCTTTGTATTTCCACAGTTAAGCCTGACAAAAATCTCGATTCCAGACGTTTTGACAGATTTTTTATCTCCTTTGGCGACTTGTCGCTTATCATTATTATCTGCTTTCCTAGTTCCTGCAGCTTGTTAAAAGTATGGAAAAACTCCTCTTCCACAGTTCCTTCTCCACGTCCAAAGACCTTTTCAAAAAACTGTATGTCATCCAGAAGAAGCACATCTAAAGCACGAAAGGTGTCCCGAAAATGCTGAATCCGTCCACTGTTTAAAACTTTGAAAAACTCATTTGCAAATTCTTCTGAAGTGGAATAATAAACCCGTTTTGTCGGATCCTTTTCCAAGATTGCATTTCCCACAGCCTGCATAAGATGGGTTTTTCCAAGCCCTGAACTTCCAAAGATGAAAAGCGGGTTGTAAACAGTCGGATTTTTCACAACTGCAAGACACGCATTATATGCCAGCCTGCTGTTTTCCCCAACTACAAAATTATCAAGCCGATGTCTAGGATTTAATCCTGTGTGAATTGGAGCTTTTTCCCTTGTTTCCTTTGGAAGTCTGTGTACTTCATTCTGATACAGCATTACATCCTGTTTTTTTACTTCAAACTTCATTGTAATTTCCTCATCAGTCACAATTTCCACAATTTCTTCCATCTGGCTTCTATACTTTTCCACACTTTCCTTTATCAGTTTAGAATTACAGGTAAGCGTAAATATGTTATCTTCTATTTTTTTTCTGCCTTTACATTCTCAAAAAAAAGCTCAAATTCTCCTTCGCTAATCTTCCTTTTCATAGTTTTTTTCACTTTTTCCCACAATTTCACGACATCCATCTGCTATTTCCCTTCTTTTTATTATTAATTTATAGTAAAAATTACTATCGTGTAACCTCTAATTTGATTTAACTATAACATATATAAAATAAATAATCAAGATTTTGAAAAAAAGTTTTTCCACATACTTTTCCACATAGGGAAAAATACTAACAAAAACCTTTATTTATCACAATAATTTCACTTTCTTAAATACTTTTCCACAAAATCTTATATTCCCATTTTTAAGCACTTTCCACAGGTTTTCCATAATTGATTTAGTTTTTCCACATCCTATGTTGATAACTATGTGGATAACATTGTGGAAAAAAAGTTTTCCACAAAATCGGCAAAAGTTTTCCACAGGTTATCCGCTGGCAATCCCTTTATTCATCGGCATTCCCACATTTCCACAGTGCATAATAATAATATATATATTAATATATATTATATTAACTATTATAGGAATGTGGAAAAACTTTTCAAAAAAATTAAAAAAATATGATATACTAAAAAAATTAGGAGGAAATATACAATATGAATATAAAAAAATAAAAAAATTATTATCTGGCTTTTTTTATATGGATAATAACTTTTTGTAGTTCTCAAATATTCTGTTTAACAGAAATACAAAAAAGCTTTTAATAGAAATAATTAATTCATATACTTTTTGCATATATAGCTATTGAATTAATCATAGAGACTCTTTTTTTCAAAATTAAAAATATTATTATATCATAATTATAAGTATTATTGATTTAATAATTTCATTATTCTATAAAAAAACACATTTGCTATATGCCTTTCAATTTTTGCTTTAACATTACTAATACTTTGTTATAGAAAAAGTTCCACTAAAAAAATATTTAAAATCCAAGCAAAAAGAATTATTATTAAAAGTATTTTTTTAATATTATCAAGTTTTTTTATTATATAGTTTTTTTCTTTTTCTTTTTATTATTCCAAAAATATTTAACTGTAAATTATATATTTGCTCCTTTTTATATTTGAATATAAAAAAATAATTATAAACTCAGTACAAATCAAAATTTAAATATAAACGGCTTAAAAACTTGACTTTTTTTGAATATTGTATATAATATTTACAAAAAGACAATAACTTTTTTTAAAAAAACACAAAAGAAAGGATAAGAAATGACTAAAAAGAACATATCAACCAAATAAAAAGAAAAAAAGAAAAAAAGATCATGGATTTAGAAAAAGAATGCAAAAATAAAAAGCGGAAGAAATGTTTTAAAGAGAAGAAGAGCTAAAGGAAGAGCTAAATTATCAGCATAACCCGGTGTTAAATTCAACACTGGGTTTTTTTAAAAAGCATTAATCTAAACAAATAGGAGAGCTTTTTTTATATAATAAAGATTTCTTGAAATTTGTCTGAATTTAAAGATTTTTGAATATCTATTAAGCTCTCGTTTATCTTAAAAATCTAAAGAAGAGAAATATGTCTATTAACAAAAATAAAAGAAATCAAAGGATTTTTTTCATTAATATATAACAAATCAAAAAATGCATACAAAGTATGCTATTATTTTTTTATAAGAGAAAAATAATAAACAGCGATTTGGCTTTGTAGCCAGCAAAAAAACTGGAAATGCAGTTCAAAAGAAATAGAATAAGAAGAATTTTTTTAGGGAATTTGTGAGAATACATAAGGATAAATTTAAAGAGAATACTGATTATGTATTTGTCGGCAAATCTATTTTTGAAGGATAATTTAAAAAAATTTAAAGTATAAGGATATAGAAAAGGATATTATCAAGGTGATAAAATGATAAAGAAAAATATTATTATTTATGATAAAAAAATTTATCAAAAGGGCATTTCACCTTATTTAGGAGAAGATGCAGATTTTATCCAACTTGTTCGGAATATTCACGACAGGCAATTACAAAAATATGGAGCAGTAAAGGGGACTTACCTGACAGTAAAAAGGTTGTTAAAATGTCATCCTTTTTCATAAGGGTGGATATGATCCGTTAAAATAAAAAAAGAGAAAAGTTTAAAAAAATTAAAAAAAGTTTCACGCAAAAAGGCAAGTGAAATTTTATTATAAAAAAATGGAGGAAATTATACATGTTTAAAAATACAAGCACTAGTCGATTTTTGTCGTACATATTTTTGAATGCGATATACGGTGTTGTAGGAAATTATGGGATAGCAATAATAATTGTTACAGTTTTAATGAGAATAATTATATTCCCTTTGACATTGAAACAGGAAAAGTCAATGAAAAAAATGAGGGAATTACAGCCTGAACTTGAAAAAATAAAAGAAAAATATAAAGACAATCCACAAGAATATCAGCAAAAAACAGCTGAACTTTATAGGGAAAGCGGAGTAAATCCACTAGGAGGATGTCTGCCATTATTAATTCAAATGCCTGTATTTGTGGCATTATACTGGGCTTTTAGCGGAAATGCCATTCCAGCAGATGCAAAATTTTTATGGTTTACATTAAAACAGCCTGATAGACTGTTTATGATAGGAAACTTTGCATTTAATCTGTTGCCAATTTTAAATGTTGGTGTTACTTATATTCAACAGAAAATAATGACAAGTGCAACAAGTGGACAGGAATCTAGCCAGCAAATGCAGACAATGCTGTATATGATGCCTCTTATGATGTTATTTATATTTTTATAAAAATGCCATCAGGAGTAACGTTATATTATTTAGTTTCAGGGGCTTTATCATTAGTTCAGCAGTATTTCATTTTTGAAAGGAAGAAGTGATGATGGAAAAGATAATATTAAAAAGCTCAAAATGAGGAAGAACTTAAAAAAATATGATAAGCCGTTCCTTGACACTGAAGGAAGATGAAACTTATCAGGTAAAAAGTTTTAAAGTATCCCTAAAAAAATATTATTTGTAAATATAAAAGGTGAATATGAAATTGAAATTGTTAAAAAAGTCTGAGTTAAAGGCTAATAGTGAAATAAAAAAACACAAGAATCAAAAAGTGCAAAGCGAAAAATAAAATTGTAAAAAAAGAAACAAGAAATTATGATTTACAAAAGGAAAGTAATCGAAATAGTAATAACAAGAAAAAAACTATAAAAAATGAAAAATTTTTGAAAATGATGGAAAAAAACTAGTCAAGAAAGCTATTCTGATACGAATATAGATAAGATTAGAGGTTTTTTTAAAGGAATTTATTGTGAGTGTAAGGCTGGATGTGAAAAATTGTGAATGTTAAGAAGGAAAAATAATGGAAAATATTTAGTTGTTCTTGATGGAAAGGATATGAGATTTTTAATTGGAGAAAAGGGGAGTGCCTTGAACAGTTTGGAATATCTGATAAGCACAATTAAAAAATTTAAGCATTTAAAAATTTCTGTTGATTCTAACAACTATAAGGAAAAACGTGAACATTCATTACAGGGATTTGGCTAGAAAGAAAGGGAAAGCTGTTTTATCGACTGGGAATGCGATAAAAATTAAATCCTATAGCCTCACACGAACGTAGAATCATTCATGAAGAAATTTCATTTATGAAGGGATTGAAAACTGAAAGTGTAGGAGAAGATCCAAAAAGATATTTGATTATTAAAAAGCTGGATGAAAAAAATTAGAAAAATGATTTTAGAAATAGAGGTTTAAGATGTTATTTGATACAATTGCGGCGATTTCCACTCCAAAAAGGTGAAGGTGGAATTGCCATAATAAGAATATCTGGAGATAAATCATTTTGAAATACTGGACAAAAATATTTGTTAAAAAAAGAACCCAAATGCTAATTTGGGTTTTTATAAATTAAATTACGGATTTATCAAGGATGGAGAAAAAACGGTAGATGAAGTAATGGCTGTTAGGCTAAAAGCTCCAAAAAGCTACACTTGTGAAGATATTGTGGAAATAAATTGCCATGGTGGAACACTTGTTTCAGAAAAGGTGCTTGAGCTTGTGTTGAGAAATGGGGCAAGACATGCTGAAAGCGGTGAATTTACAAAAAGGGCATTTATGAATGGGCGAATAGATTTATCGCAGGCTGAGGCGGTTATGGATATAATTCAAGGGAAGACGGAAAAAAGCGTGTCTTTATCGCTGGATCAGTTAAGAGGGGATTTACGAGATAAAGTGAACCAGTTTAAAAAGGCATTGCTTGATATTACGGCTCATGTGAATGTTGTGCTGGATTATCCTGAGGAAGGAATTGACGATCCATTGCCGGCTGAATTGAGAAATAATTTGGAAAAAGTCTATGAAGAGGCAAATCGTCTGATTGATTCTTATGATACGGGGAAAAAAATAAAAGAGGGGATAAAAACGGTTATTGTGGGAAAACCTAATGTGGGAAAATCTACATTGCTGAATGCTCTGCTTCACGAGGAAAGAGCGATTGTAACACATGTTGCAGGGACAACACGGGATGTTATTGAGGAAATAATTAATATAAAGGGAGTTCCGTTAGTTCTGGTGGATACGGCTGGAATCAGAAAAACTGATGACATTGTGGAAAATATTGGTGTGGAAAAGTCTAAGCAGTTTATTGGGAAGGCTGATTTGGTGCTGCTTGTGCTGGATGCTTCAAAGGAGCTTGAAAATGAAGATATAGAAGTTATAAATCAGATTAAAGAAAATAAAAAAAGAAAGTTATAGTATTATTGAATAAGATTGATTTAAATAAAAAAATTAATCTTGAAGGACATAATCTGGAAAAATATTGTTGAAATATCAGCAAAGGACAATATTGGAATTGAAGATATGCAGGAAAAAAATTTATTCGTATATTGTGGAAGAAGATGTGGAAAAACTCATCAGAAAAAAATTGATAATTACAAATATTCGTCATAAAACAGCACTTGAAAAGACAAAGGATGCGATAAAAAATATTTTTGAAACGATAGATACGGGGCTTCCTATGGATTTGATTTCTGTGGATTTAAAGGAAGCATTAGATTCACTTTCGGAAATTACTGGGGAAATATCATCTGAGGATATTTTAGATCACGTATTTGGGAATTTTTGTGTTGGGAAATAAGGCGATTTCTTGTTTGAACAATAAATTTTTGTGAATTTTGAATCATGTCATTATTTGGCAAAAAGTTTAAAATTTGGCTTTGTTATTGCAACGGATAGATGCTATTTTTGCTTTTCATAAGAAAAGTTTAGAGTAATTTGAAATAAGAGAAGATATAAAGTTTGGTATAAAATGGAGGGAGTAAATAATGGCTAATAATTATGGAGCAGAAGCTATTACAGTTCTGGAAGGGCTGGAAGCGGTTAGGAAGCGTCCTGGAATGTATATTGGGTCGACTTCATCACGTGGGCTTCATCATCTTGTGTGGGAAATTGTGGATAACAGTGTGGATGAGGCGCTTGCTGGAGTTTGTGATAAGATTACTGTGAAAATATTGGAAGGAAATATAATCGAAGTAACTGATAATGGACGTGGAATTCCTGTGGGAATGCATAAAACAGGAAAATCAACATTGGAAGTTGTACTTACAGTATTGCATGCTGGTGGAAAATTTGACAACGACAACTACAAAGTGTCAGGTGGACTTCATGGAGTTGGAGTATCTGTTGTAAATGCCTTGTCAGAGTGGCTTGAGGCGACTGTCACGCGTGATGGAAAAGTTTTTCGACAAACATATAGGCGGGGTGTGCCAGCAACGCCTGTGGAGGAAATAGGCACAGCTGACGAGAATGAACATGGAACTGTAATTAGATTTAAGGCTGATGATGAAATTTTTGAAACAACAGTTTATGATTATTCTGTGCTGGAATCACGTTTGAAGGAATTGGCATATTTGAATAAGGACTTAAAAATTGAGCTGGCTGATGAAAGAAATGCTGATGATATAAAAACTGAAGAATTTTTGTTTGAAGGTGGAATAAAGGACTTTTTAAATGAAATTATTGATGATGAAAAAATTATTGATGATGTAATTTATATGGCTGATAAAATGCAGATTGAGGAAGCTAAAGAAGTGGAAACTGTGGATGAAAACGGAAATACTGTGAAAAAACACCGAAGCGCAAAATTTGTGGAAGTGGAAATCGCTATGAATTATACAACTTCTCAAAGGGAAAATGTCTATTCGTTTGTGAATAATATAAATACACATGAAGGCGGAACTCATGTCAGCGGTTTTAGAACAGCGCTTACAAGAACTATTAATGATGTTGCAAAGCAGATGAACCTGATTAAGGATAAAAATGGAACATTTCAAGGGACAGATGTAAGGGAAGGGCTAGTCTGCGTAATAAGCGTAAAAATACCTGAGCCGCAATTTGAAGGGCAAACAAAGACAAAACTTGGAAACAGTGAAGTAACAGGAATTGTATCAAATATTGTTGGAGGAAATTTAAAATTTTATTTGGAGGATCATCCAAAGGCAGCTGAAAAAATCATTGAAAAAATGGTAATGTCTAAAAGAGCAAGAGAAGCTGCGAAAAAGGCAAGAGAACTTGTACTTAGAAAAAATACGCTGGAAGTTGGATCATTGCCTGGAAAACTGGCAGACTGCTCCTCAAAGGATCCGGCTGAGTCAGAAATTTTTATAGTCGAAGGAAACTCGGCAGGAGGTTCTGCAAAACAGGGAAGAGATAGAAGATTTCAGGCAATATTGCCGCTTCGTGGAAAAATATTAAATGTGGAAAAATCAGGAGTGCACAAGGCTCTGGAAAATGCAGAAATTCGTGCGATGATTACAGCCTTCGGAGCTGGATTTGGCGATGATATGGATATAAAGAAATTGAGATACCATAAAATCGTAATTATGACAGATGCCGATGTTGACGGGGCTCACATTAGGACATTAATGCTGACATTCTTTTACAGACATTTAAGGGAATTAATTAACGAAGGCTATATTTATATTGCACAGCCGCCTTTATACAAAATTCAGGCTGGAAAGGCGATTAGATATGCCTATTCAGATGACCAGCTAAAGCAAGTGACAAAAGTTTTGGAAAAAGATGGAAGAAAATACACAATTCAACGTTACAAAGGGCTAGGAGAAATGAATCCAGAACAGCTTTGGGAAACTACCCTTGATCCAGAAGTGAGAACATTGTTAAAAGTTTCGATGGAAGATGCATCTTATGCGGATAAGATGTTTAATATTCTGATGGGGGATAAGGTTGAGCCAAGAAGGAAATTTATTGAGGATAATGCAAATTATGTAAGGAATTTAGATATTTAACAAATGGAAGTATAGAATTAGAGAAGAAAAGAGGTGCAGATGATGTCGGACGATTTTAGAGATGACGAGGAAAGAGAAGATGAAATAACGGAAATGGATGAGAATGATGATAGGGAAATCATTGTGGAAGGATTACCTAAGGCTACGGATTTATCAAATGAATCTAATGTTTATATTGAGGATGAGATAAAGGCGGCTTATTTGGATTATTCAATGAGTGTAATTGTTAGCCGTGCGTTGCCTGATGTACGTGATGGATTAAAGCCTGTACATAGAAGAATTTTGTTTTCCATGAGTGAAATGGGGATGAGTCATAAAACTCCATTTAAAAAATCGGCAAGAATTGTCGGGGATGTATTGGGGAAATACCATCCGCATGGGGATTCTTCTGTTTATGGTGCGATGGTTAGAATGGCTCAGGATTTTAATATGAGATATGAACTTATTGATGGACATGGAAACTTTGGTTCAATTGATGGGGATGAAGCGGCGGCAATGCGGTATACGGAGGCTAGAATGGCTAAAATTACTGAAGAGCTGCTTGCGGATATTGGAAAGGATACAATTGACTATAGAAAGAACTTTGATGAAAGTCTGGATGAGCCAGTTGTATTGCCTGCTAAATTGCCTAATTTGTTACTAAATGGAGCAAATGGGATTGCAGTGGGAATGGCTACAAATATTCCGCCACATAATTTAGAGGAAGTAGTTGATGGAATTGTTGCATTAATTGACAATCCTGAAATTTCAATTGATGAACTGATTGGTTATATAAAAGGGCCAGATTTTCCAACTGGTGGTATAATTAACGGGAAACAGGGAATTTATGATGCGTATAAAACTGGACGTGGAAAATTAAGAGTCGCAGGACGTGTGGAAATTGAAACTTCAAAAACTGGGAAAGAATCGATTGTTGTGACAGAATTGCCGTATCAAGTGAATAAATCTAGGCTTATTGAAAAAATTGCAGATTTGGTAAAACAGAAGAAATTAACAGGAATATCTGATTTACGGGATGAAACTGACAGGGATGGTATTAGAATTGTAATTGAGCTGAAAAAAGGTGAGGAAAGTGAATTAATCTTAAACAGCCTTTATAAATTTACCGATTTGCAAAATACATTTGGTGTAATTATGCTTGCGCTTGTGGATAATGCACCAAGAGTATTGAATTTAAAGCAGGTTTTGCAAAAATATTTAGAGCATAGATTTGAAGTAATTACGAGAAGAACTGAATTTGAGCTGAAAAAAGCTAGAAATAGGGCTCATATTTTGGAAGGATTTAAATTGCTCTTGATAATATTGAGGAAGTAATTAGAATTATACGTGCTTCTAAAGATGCAAATGTTGCACGGGCTGAATTAATTGATAAATTTGAATTTTCAGAAATTCAGGCAAAGGCTATTTTGGATATGAGATTGCAAAGACTTACTGGGCTTGAAAGAGATAAGATTAATCAGGAATATAATGAACTTATGAAATTAATTGAAAAATTAATGGGAATTTTGTCTGACGATTCAAAAATATATGGTATAATTAAAGAGGAAGCACTTAAGTTAAAGGAAGATTTTGGGGATGAACGTAGAACTGAAATTAGAAATGCAAGAGCTGAAATTAGCATTGAAGATTTGATTAAGGATGAGGAAGTTGTTGTAACGCTTACAGAAAAAGGTTATGTAAAACGTGTGGCAATTGATACTTACCGTTCTCAAAAGCGTGGCGGAATTGGAGTAAATGCTACAAATACAGTGGAAGATGATGTTGTAAAGGATATGTATATTGCCAAGGCTCTTGATACATTGCTTATCTTTTACAACGAAAGGAAAGGTATTCAGCATAAAAGTTTATGAAATTCCTGAAACTGGAAAACAGGCTCGTGGAAAACTTATTGGAAATATTATAAATTTAGACAATGATGAGAAAGTTAGCACTATAATAAAAGTTCGTGAATTTGAAAAGAATAGAAATTTATTCTTTGTAACACGAAATGGAGTTGTTAAAAAATCTGAATTGACATTGTTTAGTAATATTATGAAGGCTGGAAAACGGGCAATCAGATTAAATGATGATGATGAAGTTATGTTTATTGGACTTACAAGCGGAAGCGGAGAAGATGAAATTTTTGCAGCAACTAGAAATGGTATTGCCATCAAATTCTCTGAAAAAGATGTAAGAAGCATGGGAACATCAGCAGTTGGAGTAAGGGGAATTACATTACGTGATAAGGATAAAGTTATTGGAGCTGCAATTATTAATTCTGAAATGGATGACGATAAAATGAGATTCCTTACAATAACTGAAGAAGGTTATGGAAAAACGAACAAAAACTTTCTGAATACAGACTTCAGTCAAGAGGCGGAAAAGGGCTCATCAATGCAAAACTGAATGATAAAACTGGAAAAATTGTAGATGTAAAAATCGTAAGGGAAAATGATGAAATTATGCTTATTACTTCAGAAGGTACGTTAATTAGAACAAGCATTAATGATATTACTGTGCAAAGTCGTTCGGCAACAGGTGTCAGAATAATGAAAGTTAGAAATAATGAAAAAAATTGCCTCTGTTGTAAAAAAATTACAGAAGCTCCTGACTTTAGTGAAGAAAAAAATAGGTTAAATAAAAATTATCATAATAAGGAAGTGGTTAAAATGTTACAAAAAAAGCATTATTTTTTTAGTTACGGCAGAAAATGAAATACAGCCATTGGTTAATTTTGCGGGAATTTTTAAGAAAAAATATGATGTTGAAATTGATGTTATTTACATCAAGGATGTCTTAAAATACGAAGTTTTTCCTGTGAGCATTGAAGGTATGGGGCTAAATATCGGAGCAAATTATGCCTTTAAGGAATATAGGGAACTGGAAGAAAAAACTGTAAAAAAAATAAAGGAAAAAATGACAGCTGATATTTCAAATTTTTACACAAAGGATGGAGAAACTTCTGAAATTATCCTGGAAGAATTGAAAAAATATGATTTGCTTGTGCTTGTAAAAAAATGAAAAAGTAACTCCTGTATTAAAGGAAATTTTAAGAAGCATATTCAAGCCATTAATTATTTTACCAAATGTGGAAAAATTTCAGACTGGATAATTTAGTATTGCTTGATGACGGGGCTTATAATGCAAATAAGACATTATTTACTTTTTCCATATATTTGGTGAGCAAAAAGGTAAATGTACTGCGTGTAAATGTTGAAGAAGATGATGAAAACAGCCTAGCTCAAAGATTTGGAGAAAAACTATAATCTCATTCACAAAAAAAGGAGATACATTTAAGACAATTATGAATGAATCTCAAAAATTATGATTTAGTTTTAATGGGAGATTTACGGTATACAGTAATGGTTGAAAGAATTACTGGTAAACTTGGAGTTAGAATACTTGAAAAATCTTCAAAAAAACCGATTTTCATTGTTTAGAAAAATTAATCACAAATAATAATGGATATTACTCAAAGCAGTTTGTAATAGCTGTTTGGGTATTCCTAAATTTTTAAAAATATGCTCTTCCTCTTTTTGATTTTTTTAACAGGAACAATTAAATGATATTAATTTATTTTTTTAATATAAAAAGGAAAAATATAATAAAAAAATAATATTAGTAATAAACTATTTTTAGATTATAATAAATGCAAATTTATTAAAAAAATCTATGATTGAACATATACAAAAAAAGCAGATAAAAAAATTAGTATAAAAATTAAAAAAATATAGCAAATTTATTTAGAAGATTATAAAAATTAAATATCAAATTATATAAATATTTATTTTTTTGAGAAAAAAATAATTGTAACATTCAAAAATAATTTCAAAGTAATTTTATTGTTAAGTAAGAAACAAAAAAACAGGGCAGGAACTGTCCGAAGAGCTTGGTAAATATATTTGGCTAGTCATGCGCAGATACTTCCCAAGAAGTTCCCGCTTCTAAAAGGGGGAGTAGTTCACTCTAATAAGATGATAAAACTGTTTATAAGCTAGATTGAAATGGCAACTAATTTTTTGAAAATTTTTAGGTTGTCTAGTTTTGGCAGTTTGATTTTAAAGAGGTTTGAGTATATAATAAAAAAATTTTTCAGTAGGGAAAAATTAAAAGATGGAGAGAGGAGATTTAATGAAAGTATTAATTTGTTCGGATAGTCACAGAAGACTTGATTATTTTCAGCAGGTGATGGAGCTGGAAAATCCAGAAATCGTAATTTTTGCAGGAGATCACAGCACCGATGCAATTGATATGTCATTAGTTTATAGGGATGTACTTTTTGCTATTGTAAAGGGGAATACTGATATGGATGATTATGAGTCCAGAGATACGAGAATATTTGACTTGATGGGGAAAAAGGTATTTCTTACACATGGACACTTGTATAATGTGAAACGGACACTTGAAGAACTAGAGAAAAAGGCACATTTGGAAAAGGCTGAAATTTGTGTTTTTGGACATACACACAAAGAATACTTTGCAGAAAAAAATGGTATAATATTTGTAAATCCTGGAGCATTGCAAGATAAGAAATATATGTTATATTATGGTGGAAAAAAATTCGAGTCAAAAAGTATTGAAATAATTTGAATTATTTTTTTAGTTTTATTCCAAAAATATTGGTAAGGACATAACTTAGTGAATTTAATCATAAGCTATGTCTTTTTTGTTATTTTTTTAAAAAGAAATTTAGCACAAGTTAATCTAAAATGTAAAAAAATAACTATTATAAAAAAAGACACTAAATGTGATATAATAACTCTGTATACAGATTAAGGAGAAAAAAATGAAAAATATTGGTAATACATACGGCATTTATTGGAGATATTGTCTTGTCTACGCCATTGATTCAAAGACTGAAGGAAATGTATCCAAAATCAGAGATTGATTATTTGACATTGCCGGCAAATAAGAGCGTTATAAGCAATAATCCCAATTTGAATGAAATAATTCTTTATGATAAAAAAAGGGAAAAGATAAGGGAATAAAGGGATTTTTGAGAGTATTAAAAATCTTGAAGCAAAAAAAATATGATTATGCAGTAATACCACATAGATTTATAAAATCAATATTGCTTGCAAAACTGGCAAAAATTCCGAATATTGCTGGATTTGATGTGGCGACAGGCTCATTTTTGCTAAATAAGAAAGTTCATTATGACATGAAAAAGCATGAAGTGGAAAGATTGCTTGATTTGGTGGGATACAAAGGGGAAAAAATTCCGATTAGAATTTATCCTGCAAAGGAGGATTTTGCAAAAATTGACAGAATTTTGGAAAATAATGAATATTTTGGAAATGAAGGGCAAAAGTTAATATTAATCGCTCCTGGAAGCCAAAGACCTGAAAAGATGTGGCCTATAGAAAAATATCGTTTAGTTATTGAAAAATTGAAGAAAAATAAAAATTATTTTATTGGAATAACTGGTTCAAAAGCTGAAAAGGAACTGCCCCTAAATTTTGAAAATGATAAAAATGTTATTGATTTTCGTGGAGAAATTAACCTTGTTGAATTTGGGGCCTTGATTTCAAGGGCTGATGTTGTTGTAGGGAATGACAGTTCTCCAATTCATATTGCAAGCGGATTTGAAAAGCCCTTTGTAATTGGGATTTTTGGACCTGGGAAACGTTCATTGGGATTTTTTCCCTGGAAGGAAAAAAGTAATGTTATTGAGGATAATGAGTTTTATGAGAATAATATTGTAAAAATTCCAGTACACCAGCATGAGTATAGGAAGGATTATTATAGGGGGATTCCTTTAATTGATACAGAGAGGGTATATGAGGAGATTTTTGAGAAGGATAGGTGTATAAAAAAATGAAAGAAAAAAACAGACATAACAATAGTTACTGCTTTTTTTGATATAGGTAGAGGTGAAAATAAAAAAAGAAGAATCTAAAAAAATTTGAAAAAGAAGTCCAGAAATTTATTTTAGTTATTTTTAATTTTTTTAGCAGAATTAGATAATGATATGATAATTTTTACAGAAGAAAAAAATATAAAGAAAAAAATACAGAAAAATGCGAAAAAAATAAAAAAACTAAGATAATTACATTTGATTTAAAACAAAAAAATTTTCTAAAAATAATAAAAAAATAAGAGAGATACAAGAAAAATAGTGAATTTAGAAAAAGAATAAATCCTGATGAAATACATAATTTAGAATACTGGCTTCCTGAATATGTGTTAATAAATAATTTAAAAAGCATATTTAATAAAAAAACAGCAATAATAAAAAAACTGATAAAAACAGAATTAGTCGCTTGGGTGGATTTTTGGATATATTAGAAATAGAGAGACTTTAAATAATGTGAAAAAAATGGGAGTATAACTTTGATAAAGAAAAAAATACATTTTTTTTAATATTTTTTTACAAAAAGAAAGTTAAATAAAAAAAGCTAAAGAAAAAAAGAAGATATGTATAATTTTATTTTTTTAATAATGATACAATTATAATAGGTGGAGTAATAGTAGGGGCAACTAACAAATGGAATGAATTTTATAAAAAAATTACGAAAAAGCACAAAATGAGTTATTAATAGAGAATATTGTGGATGATGATCAAGGAGTTTATAAAAAAACATATTTTGAAAAATAAAAAAAGATGTTTAAATTAAATTATTTAGGTAAGGGAGAATGGTTTTCTTTTATTTAAAAAAATATGATAAGACATCTAAAATTCAAAAAAATAAGGAGACTGGTAGGATTAAAATGATAGAAAAAAATATAAATTTTATAATTCAAAAAAATATATAATTTAAAATGAAAAAAATTATCACAAAAGCCCTATAAATATGTGTATAAAGAATTATTGCCAAAAAAATATATGACAAATTACAAAGTAATGTGTATCTTTTGAATCAAAAAAACAATTGCAAAGGATTGGGATAATATTTTTAAAGGATTACTTTGAAAAATAAAGTTATGGGAAAAAAAGTTAAGCCAAAAGAAAGACATTGACAGATAAGAACATAATATGGCAATTTTGGGGGACAAGGCTGGGATTATGAAAAAAATTGCCTAGCGTTGTAAAAAAATTTGCTATAAATCTATGGAGAAATATGGCAAGGGATTATACTGTAATTCGTCTGGATAATGAAAGTATGAAGGAATATCTTGATATTCCAGAATATATTTTGGAAAAAAATTAAATGATAAAAAGAATGGGATATGCTCACTTTTCAGATATATTAAGGCTTGCATTGCTGAGTAATTATGGTGGTGTATGGATGGATGCGACAATACTTTTGACAGATTATTTGTCTGAAAAAAATATTTTGAAATGGATTATTTTTTTATTTCAAAGGGATGAGAATTTGGAAAAATAAAAAAAGAATGGGAAGATTATGATTCAATTTATTTTTTTCTTGGAGTAAAAAAATCGAAGGTAAGAATGTTAAACAGTGTTATTTTTCTCACATAAAAAAATAACAAAGTTATTAATACGTTATTAGATATGTTAATGATTTTTTTGGGAAAACAACGATTCAGTTCCAAATTATTTTATTTTTTTGCAGATACTTTATAACGAATTAATAGAAAAATTATTATAAAAAAAGGAACAATGTCAAGTTATATCTGATACTTTTCCTCATGAAATGTTTAGAGTATGGTTTGATAAATATTCTGAAGATAAATTACAAGAAATAACAAAAAAATCAAGTATTCATAAATTGTCTTTTAAAAATAGAAAAATAGTAAAAAGAAAGAAAGATGGAACTTTTTTTGAATATTTTTGAAAAAAATGTATGAAATAGAATAGACTTGGAAAAAAATAAAAAAAGGATGAAAAAAATATGAAAGTACTGGTATTACATGGTCATTTGAGCATGGGAGGAGAAGAAAGAGTTTTACTTAATGTTTTAAAAAAATTTGGTTGAACTGAATTATGATGTTGATTTGCTTATAACTTGGAATCATGGAAAAAAATAATTTATTTGAAAATGAAATTCCAGAAAAAGGTGAAATTATGAATTTTTTTATTTGAAAAAAATTATGATGGAAAAAAAGCAAAAATTGTTAAGGAAATTTTTTTAGGGCTACGGGCAAAAAACAACTTATTTAAAAAAAGTGGAAAAAGAGAATAAAAAGAAAAAAACTATGATGTTGTTATTGATTATTCTTCAAATTTGTTGAAATATAAAGATTTTGACATAGCAATTCCTGTATTTGCCTGGATTCATTTTTTTCACTTACTTTTTGGAGAACAGCTAAGTGCAGACAAAAATAGAAAAAAATATAAAAAAACAATATAAAAAAATATGATAAAAATACTGGCAATATGTGATACAATGAGAAATGAGTTTGTGGATATTTTAGGAATGGATAAAACTAAAGTGGAATTAGTTTACAATCCAATCAAATCTTGAAAAAAATCAAAGAAAAAGGCAGAGAATCCAAATCCTGACTATGAAAAAAATACTTTAAAAGAGGATTATTTTTTTTACAAGTATCACGTTTGACACAGCAAAAAGCAAACCTGAACATCTAGTTGATATTTATCATAAATTAAAGCAACGAGGAATAAAGGAGAAAACTTTATTTTATTGGAAATGGTGAAAAAAATAGAATTAATTAAACAAAAAAATTAAAGAATACAAATTGGAAAAATGATGTGATTTTGTTAGGACAAATTGAAAAATCCGTATCCATTTTTTTAAAAAATGCAAAATTATTTGTACATACTGCTAAAATATGAAGGATTGCCGACTGTACTGCTGGAAAGCCTTGCTTTTGGAACACCTGTTATATCTTATGACTGTCCCACAGGACCAAAAAGATATATTGGGGAAAAAATAGTGAATATGGTGAACTTATTCCGTTAAATGATAAAGACATGTTTGTGGAAAAAGTTTACGAATTAATAAATAATAATGAAAAAATATGAAAATTATAAGAAAAATATCATTAATTCGAGCTGATGATTTTTTTCAATGGAAAGTAATAAAAGCAAAAACTAAAGGAATTAATAGAAAATATAAATGAGATTAGCAAATAGAGGGAGAAAAATGGAATGTAAATTTTATAAAAAAACATAATGAACAATTTAAAAAAATATGAAAAAAATTTTTGAAAAAAATAAATACAATCGGATATTATAGTTGTATTCTGTTGGCATTGGCATTATTTTTTTATCAATACAGTTTCAAAGAATTTTAGGGATATGGGTTTCTTTGCTGTTTTTTTAATAGCAATGATTTTTAAAAAGGCAATAGGCTAAATTTTGATAAAATTTTTAGATAAAAAAATATTATATGGAATGTTGATATTTGTTGGAACACCGTATATCATAGCAATAATAGATGGAGGAATATTGGCTCGGCTTGATATGGATGATTATGTAAAATTTTTTTATTGTTTTTTTCCATTGGCATTTTTTTGAATACAAAGGAAAAAAATTTTTTTAAATTTTTAAAAAAACCTTATTAGTTGGAGCTGCAATTTCTTTATTGATAACATTAGGAATATTTGTAAAAAAATTATAATACTTGGAAAAAAATCCAAAAAGGGTTTGCATACGAACGAATATATTTTTGAATTGCCAACGCAAGATTTTGCAAAATATAATGTGCATAGTATTACTGTTTCTAATTTCGTTTCTATGTTTTTTTACAAGATAGAAGATAAAAAGTAAAAAAATTTAAAAATTTAAAATGATTTTGTTTGCTTTAGTTATACTAGATAATTTTATTTTTACTAGTTAATCGATCTAAAAATGGTTTATATTTGTTTAATTCCTACAATTATATATATTTTGTGGAAAAACAAAAAAATATATTTTTATCATTTTTTTAACAATGTGCTTTTGGTACATATTTTTGTATTGCCAAAAAGCTATATCTGATAGATTGCAATACATAATAAAATTTAAGCAAGATCCTTCCAGTAATTTAAGACTAATTTTTTTGGGATGGTGCAATGAAAGCGATAGAAAAAAAGTCCGATAACAGGAATGCAGTCAAAAGAAAGATGGGATTTTACAAGAAAATATTATAAACAAAGAGGTATTTATGAATATGTTATGCAGTTTTATCCAAATTTTGAAAAAAACATAATATGAAAAAAATGGGCTTGATACACATAATATGTATTTGCAATATTGGGTTTATTTTTGGCATTGGATTTATTTCATTGATATTGCTATTTTTTTATGATAATTCCAAGCAGGCTAATAAAAAAATGTCATATTATAAAAATAAATAAATACAGCTATAATCTTTCAAAAATATGTTGCACTTGAAATAGCTTTTAAAGGCTTCTTTTTATTTGTTATTTAATTCAAGGAACTACTGAAATAAATTTGAATAATCAATCAATGATAATCGCTTTTGTGATGTCTGCTTTGTATGATAAATTTTATGTTTAAAAAAACGAAAATTCAATATTAAAGGAAAAAAATGAACTGGAAATTTTATAGACCATACAGGGATAAATTGATTGACAAAAAAATAAAAGTATTAGGCAGGATATTTGATAAGAGAAAAAAAGATGCAGATTTAGATCCATCAAAAAAATAAACAGGGTTTTTATTTTTTTAAGGACAGATGGAAAAAAATAGGAGATTATATAATAAGTTCATTTATTTTTTTAGAGAAATAAAAAAATATTATACTAATATAAAAAAATTGATGTTGTTTCTGATAAATCTTTAGAAGATTTACTGAAATTAAATAAGAATATAGATGAATATTATATATTTGACAGAAAAAAATTTTTTTGAATGGAGAAAAAAATTGCACGAATACTGAAAAAAATAATTATGATGTATTGCTTGATTCGACGGAAGGTTTGAAGTATAAGCAGGTTTATCTTATAAACAGGGTAAATGCCAAAGTTAATGTTGGATATAATAAAGATGACTATAAAAATATATAATAAGAATGTAAGACAGAATAACACTTTAAAAAAATGATTGAAATTTATAAGCAGATGATGAAGAAAGTGAATATTGAAATAAAGGATACAGCTTATGATGTTCCAGTTTCCAAAGATTCAGAAAGAAATGTAAAAAAATTTTTAGATGAAAAACAATGTTAGCGAGAAAAATAATTGCATTAAACTTTTTTTGGAGCCTCTAGAGGAAGAAAAATAAATGAGGAAGTTGCCTTAGTTATAATAAGAAGGCTAAGTGAAATGTATAGGGATCATAGGATTATAATTCTGGATTCTCCAAATGACAGGGAAACGATTTATAATATACTTGAAAAGACAGATAATAAAAAAATATTTTATTTTTTTGAAAAGTCCAGAACGGTACTTGACTCAATATCTATAATTAAAAATAGTGATTTGGTGGTATCGCTGGATACTGCCATCTTGCATATTGCCGAAGGGCTGAATAAAAAAATAATGGCTTTTTATGGACTGAAAATTAATAAGAATAAATGGCGGATAAAAGAAGAAGGCAATATATTAGTTGACTATACTGAAAAAAACGGATCAATGATGTAGATTTTGAAAAAAAGTATTTGATAAATTAAATTATAAAAAAATATGTAGAATTTTTGTAGGTTTTTTTGTAAATATCTAATAAAATGTGCAGGCAATTGCAAAAAGTAAATGAATTAAAAAGCAGTATTTATAAGCCTTGTCAGAGAGTGGCGAAGACTAAGAAAGTCAAGCATAAAAAAATATTGTGTTCTTATACTTTTACAAATGACTATAAAATATGAAATGGGAGAAGGGCTTATGAAACTATCTGTAGGAATAATAACTTTTAATGAGGAGAACAGGATTGGAAAAACTTTGGATTCTGTGAGGGAAATTGCTGATGAGATAATAATCGTTGATAGTGAAAGTACAGACAGGACTGTGGAAATTGCACTTTCAAAGGGTGCAAAGGTTTTTGTGGAAAAATGGAAGGGATACGGTCCGCAAAAAAATTCTGTCCTGGAAAAATGTAAAGGCAAATGGATTTTACTAATAGATGCTGATGAAGTAATATCAACGCAGCTAAAGGAAAAGATAAAAACAATTATCAATAGTGAAAATCCATCAAGCGATGTTTATAAAATAAAATTGAGAAATATTGCATTTAAAAGGGAAATAAAATTTGGCGGATGGGATGATTATGTAATCAGGCTGTGGAAAAAAACGGAAAAAGTAAAAAAATAAGCAGACCGTGAAGTTCATGAACAATATCAGACTGACAGTAAAAATATAAAGGAAATGATAATTCATTATACTTACGACAGCATTGAGGAATTTCTTGAAAAAAATTAAACAGGTATACTTCACAAAGTGCAAAAAGAATATAAAAAAATGGGAAAAAAATCCGAACTTTATAAAAAAATATATTCAAAAAAATGATGTTCAGATTTTTTTAGAATGTATATTTTACAACTTGGATTCATGGATGGTTATGAAGGTTATTTACTTGCTAAATACAGTTCCATTTATACAATGACAAAAATACACAAAAATTACGTGAAGAATATTATAATAATCTGGGAAATAATACTTCTCTTATTATTACTACATATAATTGGCCAAAAGCTCTGGAAGTATGTTTAAATAGTGCATTAGAACAAACTGTTGCTCCAAAGGAAATAATAGTTGCCGATGACGGCTCAAAGCAGGAAACAATAGATCTTGTAAAGAGATTTCAGGAAAGCTGTCCGCAAAGCAATATTATTCATTCTTGGCAGGAAGATAAGGGATTTCGGGCTGGAATGTCAAGAAACAGGGCGATAAGCAAGGCATCTGGAAATTATATAATAATAATAGATGGTGATTTAGTACTGAACAGGCATTTTGTTGAAGATCATATAAAAAATATGAAAAAAGGCTGCTTCATTCAAGGATCAAGAGTTATAACTTCGGCAGTTGCGGCAAAGAAGATAATGGAAGGCAAAAGAATAAATATTTTTAGCAAAGGTGTAAAGAATAATATAAATATGATAAGAAGTAAAATTCTTTCTAAAATATTTACAAAAGTAGATAGAAATTTACGTGGAATAAGGTCTTGCAATATGTCCTTTTTCAAGGAGGATCTAATTAAAGTGAACGGATTTGAGGAGGAAATAGAAGGTTGGGGAAGGGAAGATAGTGAACTTGCTGTAAGGCTATTTAATATTGGATGTAAAAAGAAAAAATTAAAATTTGAGGCATTGACTTGTCATCTGTATCATAATGAAAATGACAGAAGCAGGCTGAAGAAAAATGATGAATATTTGGTGGAGGCTATAAAAAGCAGAAAAACAATGGCTAAGAAGGGGCTTGATAGATATGAAGGAAGTAACGCTGGTAATAACTAGCTGCGGGAGATTTGATTTGCTGGAAGAAACGCTTGACAGCTTTTTTGAATGCAATACTTATCCGATTAAGAAAATAATAATAACAGAAGACAGTACAGAAGGGAAAAAACTGGAAAGGCTGATTTCAAAATATGATGGTAAAAATCAAGACTTTAGGCTGATAGTAAATGAAACACGGTTAGGGCAGCTAAAATCAATTGACAAGGCTTATCGTGAAATTGATACTGAATATATTTTCCATTGTGAAGATGACTGGAAATTTCTTAAAAGTGGATTTATTGAAAAGTCAATGGAAGTAATGGAGGAGGATGAAAAAATTTTAGTTGTTGGGCTTCGTTCAAAGGAAGATTTTAAGGAAGATTTTTTTTATGATAAAGATTATGTTTCAAAAAAAGGGGAGCATTACTACAACGTAAAGGGAGAAATATTTACTTACAATCCAGCCTTGAGAAGAAAAAAAGATATGGATTTGTTTGGACTTCACGAGAAATTGGAAAATCAGCGATATGAGGAAGTTTTGTCGAATTTTTACAAGGAACGTGGATTTAAAGCGGTATTTTTTAAGGAGCCTTATGTGACCCATATTGGGAATAAAAGGCATGTGCATTTTAGCAACAGGAGAAAAAATACAGTTCTGAATTTTAAGATTGATAGGTTGATTAAAAAAATTAGAGCAAAAATTTTGAAGCTAAGAGGTAAGTTATAACTTGAAGGGAGGGAAAGATGATATATTTATTTTTTTAATAATAATTTTGCTGTTTTTGGCATTTATTGTATATAATAAAAACTAGGAAAAAAATTTTGTTTTATGCCTTATGTATCACAGTGTTGACAGTGAAAAGGGAAAAAGGCGGAATTTTTTTGTGGATGAATTTGAAGAGCATATAAAGTGGATAAAGGATAAAAAAAGACTTTTAAAAATGGAGGAATTGAAGGGATTAGATTATAAGTTGCCGAAAAAAATTCAATACTTATAACTTTTGATGATGGATATAAAAATAATTATACTTTGGCTTTTCCAATTTTAAAAAAATATAATATGAAGGCTACAATATTTTTGAATACAAAGTTTATTGAAAAGGATGATGCTTATTTAAACTGGGCTGAAATTAGGGAAATGTATGAAAGCGGACTAGTTGATTTTCAGCTTCATACACATTCACATCAGCTGACAATAAAGAATATTGATGTTCTGGATTTTTATGATGAGGAAAGTTCGCCATATTTTAAAAGAGAAAGCTATAGCCTGTTTTTTGATGGAAATTATGATGAAAAAAGGGATGCTGGAAAATTAAATGGACTTCCTGTGTTTAAATTGCGAAGCAAGATTTCTATTCCTGGCTATAAGGCTAAAAAGGATTTTGTGGAAAAGTATAGAAATATTGTGGAACCTCAAGAGAATAATATGTCTGAAAAAGGAAAAAAAGGAATTTTTGAATAAATTATTTAAAGAAAGAAAAGATGAGTTTTTTGATAAAATTAGTGAAGAACAATTTAAAAGAAACTGTGAAATTTGAAATTTTGGAAAAATAAAAAAATTATTAGTGAAAAAAATTGGGAAAAAAATTCCAGATTGTCTGGCTTATCCTTGGGGACATCGATATAAAGGCAATAGAGATGATATAAAAAAATTGGGAGTGGATATTTTTTTATAACAACTAGAAAGGGCGTAAATTCCTTAAAAGCTTAATAAAGACTGGATTTATCGTGTGAGCGGAGATGATTTTTGAGAATTTTGATGAATTTAAGAATGAATTGACTGATGGATCTACAGCAATTTATAGAAAAAAATATTCAAAAAAAGCATTAGGAGAGAACAAAAAAATGAAAGAAATAAAAAAAGTTGTATTTTTAGAGTCGGCTTATAGTTTACTGCTTTATATAATGATGAATGATAATTTTGAAAAAGATTCTGTATTTGTTTATCATGGGAAAAAGTGCAAATGAAATATTTGAACATTCTAAAAATTAATGTAGAAACAATATATATCCCACGGGAAGAATATATTGACGTGACAAAAAAATAAAAAAATATATTTAAGCGGAAAAATAGCAAAAAAAGTAAATATAAAAAAATATTTAAAAAGCAAAACTTTTAGATTTGATAAAGGAAAAAAACAAATGGATATAAAATTGAATATTTTGGAAATGATAATGAAGTAGAACCTAAAAATTCTTTTGGGATGAAATAGAAAAAAATTTACGGTAATAGAAGATGGCTGGTCAAATTATCGAAGTGATCATTTTGAAGCTTATTTAAAAGCGGTTTAAAAAAATAAATTTAAGAAAAAGAAAAGACTTGAAAAGAGGGCTCTCTCCAAAAAGTAAAAAAATAATATTAAGCGGTCTTACAGAAGTACCTGAAATAATTAGTGAAAAAAACCGAAATTGTAGATTTTAAAAAAACTTTGGAAGGAAAAACGAAATACAGAAACAAAAAGATTTACAATTTTTTTGGAATGCAGGTCTGCGGATATTGAAAAAAATATCTAGGAAAAAAAGTTATTTTTTTAAGTCAGTAGCTAGAGGAAGATGAATCTCTTACACATGAAGAAACAGTTGAGCTATATAAAAAAATATTTAAAAAAATTACAATGAAAGCGATATGTTGTTTAAATTGCATCCAAGGGGATTTTTACATATAAAGATGAATTTCCGGAAATGGAAATATTTACAAGTAAAAATACCTTTTCAGATATTTGAATATATGGGAGTATATTTTGATACGGTTGCAACAATTTATTCTACTGCTGTGTGGGATATTAAAAAAATGCTAGAAAAAAATAGATTTTTTTGGAACAAAGGTACACCCAAAACTGCTTGCCCAATTTGGAAACATAGAAAAAAATAAGAAATACAAAAAAATAAAAAAATGAAAGGTAAATTTATGAAAAATAGTAAAAATTAGATTTTGGAGAAATTTTAAAACTGAAAAAAATACATAAAAAAATATTATATATTAATTATCCTTAATATTTTTGCTTGCAACAATGTCATCGCTTGTTTCCTACTCCAATAGCATTAATAAAAAAAGGTTATTTGACAAAGGAATTTCAGGAAAAAAAGCGAAAAAGATATATTATATGCGGCAGGTGCAATGATAATGCTTGCAGACAATTGGTGCAATACTTATGTACTGGAATACAATTTTTTTCAACAGTAATTTCATCTTCTATTTATAAAGATATCGTTACCGATATTTATAATAAAAATACAGACTCTGGATATGGAATATTTTTCTGGGAAAAAAATAGGAGATATGATGACACGTACTATGACAGATCCCAGCAATATAAATTCAATTATATTAGAAGTTTTTAATATGATACCTGAAGTAATAAAATTAGTACTTTGCCTTGGGATAGCCTTTTATATAGATTTTGATTTAACTTTGGGTGTTATGATTGTTACTCCTATTCTTATCGTTACAGTAAGAAAATATGCCAAAAGACTAAAACGATCGGGAAAACAAAGGCAAGAAGCATTGGACAGCCTTAATTCCAAATTACAGGAAACATTATCTGGAATTAGAGTTATTAGGGCATTTGCGACAGAAAAGCATGAGATAAATGATTTTAAAAAGAAAAACATTAATTTAAAGAAAATTGCTGTGAAATCTGCCAGATATAATGCAAAAGCAAATTCAATAATGGAAGCTATGAATTATATAATTATAGCGTTACTGCTAATGTTTAGTGGCTACCGAGTTTTAAGGGCAAAAAATTTCACACCTGGAGATTTTATTACGATAGTAGGGGCAATTTCGTCAATGTATACGCCTGCAAGACGTGCAATGACAAGATTTAATTCCATAAGTGCAAATATATCTTCTATTACAAGAGTTTCTGAAATTTTTAGAAGAAGTGCCGGCTATTGTAAATAAGAAAGATTGCATAAAAATTTGAAAAACTTTGCAAGAGATATAACTTTTGAAAATGTAGATTTTAAATATAAGGACAGTACTGAAAAAAATATTGAAAAAAATATTAATTTGGATGTTAAAAAAAGGGTGAAACAATTGCCTTTGTTGGAAATTCAGGTGGAGGGAAATCGACACTTGTAAATCTGATACCTAGGTTTTTTTGATGTATCAGGCGGTTCATTAAAAAAATTGATGGAATTGATATTAGAGATTATGAAATAAAGAGTTTACGTAAAGCAATAGGAATTGTGCCGCAAGAAACGTTTTTATTTTCTGGAACTATACTTAGCAATATAAAATATAGCCGTCAAAATGCTACTTTTGAGGAAATTGTGGAGGCAGCGAAACAGGCAAATGCACACGAATTTATTGAAAATCTTTCTGATGGTTATAATACAGAAATTGGAGAGCGTGGAGTGAAGCTGTCTGGTGGACAGAAGCAGCGGATTGCAATTGCACGTGCAATCTTAGAAAATCCTCAAATATTAATTTTAGATGAAGCGACTTCTGCCCTTGATAATGAGTCTGAAAAGCTAGTTCAAGATGCGCTTGAAAAACTTATGGATGGAAAAACTACATTTGTTATCGCCCATAGGTTGACAACAATCGAAAATAGTAATAAAATAGTAGTGATACAAAAAGGTGAAATAAAAGAAGTTGGAAATCATAATGAATTGTTAAATAAAAATGGAATTTACAAAGCATTATATAATAAAAATTTCGATTTTAATGGTAAAAGCTAATATTTATTAGAATAAGGAGACGAAAGATGAAACAGATTAAAGGAATTTTCCTGTTTTTAATGTCAGTTGTGCTAGTGGCATTTGGAAGTCAGGATTCAAAAAATTCAAAGGGCCTAGTAAAAAAACTAGAGGATGGAACAAAGGAAGTTGGAAAAAGTATAGTTGGCAAGAAAAAAATAAAGCTGTAAAAGCAGACAATAAGAAAGAGGTGGCAAAAAAAGAAGAAAAATAAAAAAAGTTGAACAAAAATCGGCACAACCACAACCACAGCCAGTTCAACAACCTGCTCCAGCAGTGGCAGCACAACCGCAACCACAATCAACACAGCAGCAGCCACAACAACCACAGCAAAATGCAGTGCCTAATAATCCAAATTCAGCACAAAACAAGGCTGTTAATCCAGAATATGCACTTGATGCAAATAATAAGACTAGCGGCAAAAAAGGAAGTAAAAAATATAAAAAAAGTAACCAGTATAGCTTTTATAAGGAATCAAAAACATAGCCGTTTGAAAAATAATTCATCATCATCGCATAAATCTTCACACGTTAAATCTCAAGATTCTTCTGCAAAAACCAGCCAGTGGAGGAAATAGTGGCGGAAGCAGCAGTTCTGGAGGAACTTCAACAGGTGGCGGAGATTCAAGTTCTTCAGAATAAGGATAAAATTTATGAAATCTAATATTAAACTTGTTTGGAAATTTATTTAGTAAGATAAGTATTGTAAGGCAAGGGATTCGACCCCTTGTTGAAACAAAAAAAGTTAGATTGTCAAATATTTAGAGAGTAGAAAAATGATCTTAAATTAGAAAAAAACAAACTATAAAAAGGAAAGGTAGTGAAATTTTAATATGTTTAGAAGTAAAAGAAGGGAATTGCAGGAAAAATATAGCAAAAACGAATATAGATATTTTAATATCCCTGATTCCAATGCTGCTTGCTGCATTTTTAGTTTACCAGGTAATGCCTATTTTGGTAATATTGTCGGCAGTTGTTGCATCAGAATTGGCAGAAGTGATATTTTCATTATTAATACAAAGAAAAAAAGAAACTTTAAAGGATTTGTCGGGAATAGTAATAGGGGCTTTGACAGGACTGGCACTTGCTCCATTTACACCGCTTTATGTAGCGGCATTTGCAGGGGCAATGGCAACATTGTTTGGGAAAGTTATATATGGAGAAACAGAAAAGAAAATATTTAATCCAGTAATTTTAGGAAAGTTATTTGTATTGACATTTTTTCCAGCTGTACTTGCTTCAAATTCTGCAGCATGGGCTAATCCTGAAGTTTTAAATATTTCTGAAAGTACTTCATTGCCCTCTTTAATTTTAACAGATAGAGGGATAATTGGGGAACTTTCGATAATTGCAATGGTTTTAGGAGCCATATATTTGCTTTTTAGATCAAAAATAACATGGCATATACCTGTATCGTTTTTTGTTACAATTTTTTTTGGGTATTACATTGCTTCAAATCAAAATATTAATGTGGCTACTTCACTTGGAGAAGTGATTTTTATGGGAGTTTTTGTATTGACAGATACTTTTACTACTCCACAGCATGGTTTTGGGAAGGTATTTTTTGGATTTCTTGCTGGAGTTTCAACAATTATATTCTGGTTTATGGGAATCCAGGCAGAAGCGATTATCTATTCTGTATTAATATTAAATCCTTTTACAAGACCAATAAATACAATTTATAAACCAAATGTATTCGGAGTTGAAACAGTTTCATTTGCTGAAATAATACAAGGACTTGGTCTTGCAATTTTGATAATAGCGCTTGTTTTTGCTGTTTCATATTTGCACACTTTAGGATTTGTGCCATATATTGTTTATATTTACATAGTTTATGGAATATGGAGATTGTATAACAACAGATAGAAAAAAATAGGAAGGTTTTATATGAACTTTAATTTAAGTTTTTTTAAATAAATTAAAAAAATAAAAGAAAAAGATATTTTACAATCTGAAAAATAATTTTTACCGCGGTGCAATTCCGTGGTTTTTTTATTATGTTCGGAAAAAGAAAAAAAGATAATTTATATTTCCACATCCAATAGAAATTTGGAAAAATTATTATTCAATGCTTGAAAAATTATTATGAAATGTCTGAAAATCAAGAAAAGTATTTTGAAAAAAATTTTTAAAAAAATAATAAAAAAATAATTGATATTTTTTTGAAAAATATTTCACAAAAATAAGGAAGATATTACAGGAATAAATATAAGATTGCTAGATATTTTTAAAAAAAATCAGGAGCAGTTTATTTTATTTGTAAATTTACAGATTACTTTAGACATTTTTTTGAAAAAGGTTAAGTTTCTTCAATTTGAAATTGAAAAAGAATATAGTTTTCCACAGATTTTTGGATTTTCTTGTGGAAAAATGGATATGAAAAATTCGTATTTGATTGAGAAAAAAAGGGCAATATAGCAGACGTGGGGATATTCTTGACATTTTTTTCCGCCAGATTTGGAAAAATCCCGTGAGATTGGAGTTCTTTGGGGATGAATTGGAAAGCATTAGGTTTTTTTGATATTGACAGTCAGATTTCCGTGGAAAAAAATAAAGGAAAATTAAGATTTTTGGAAATTTGGCTTTCTGGAAATAATTATGAGCTGATTGAGCTAATTGATGAATTAAAGGCGGAAAGATATTACGATTGTTATTGAAAAATGAAGAACTTTTAGATTATAAAATGGAAGAATTTATACTGCTGGATAGAAATCGGGAGGAAGTTTATCGGAAAAAGGTATGAAAAATCTAAAGAAGAAAAAAGTATTTTTGTACAGACTAAAAAAATTTTTCGCAGGAGCAGGTTGAAACTTTTAGAGATAAAAAAATAGGCTTGAAAAAAATTGTCAAAAAAACTGAAAATGTCTATATTTTTACAAATAATTATGAAAAAAATTGGCTGAATACGGTAAAAATTTTTAACTGAAAAAGGAAAAATAATCTGGAAATTGAAAAAAATATGAGCTGTTTGAAGGATTTATTTTTAATGAAAAATAAAAAAATAATGAAAATAATTTTTCTTGTGCTGACAGATAGGGAACTTGATGGATATATTTATGAGCGGAAGAAAAAAACAAATAAAGCTGTAAAATATAAGAAAGTCAATCAAATAATCGAAGGCGACTATGTAATTCACGTTCAGTACGGTGTTGGAATTTACAAGGGAATTCAGACGATAGATGAGCGGGATTACCTGAAAATTAAGTATGCTGATGAGGATATTTTGTATATTCCTGTGGAAAAGCTGGACAGGCTGGAAAAATATGTGTCAAATGATATAGAACCGCAGTTATTTAGGCTGGGGACACGTGGGTTTAAACGGAAAAGGAAGAAAATTGAAGAGGATATTCAGAAATTTGCGTCGGAACTTATTAAAATACAGGCAAGAAGGCAAAGCCAGAATGGTTTTGTATATCAGAAGGATACTGTGTGGCAGGAGGACTTTGAAGCGAATTTTCCGTTTGAGGAAACAGAAGATCAGAAAAATGCCATAAATGATGTGAAAAAGGATATGGAAAGTCCACAAATAATGGACAGGATTGTCTGTGGAGATGTTGGATACGGGAAAACTGAAGTTGCAATGAGAGCCGCATTTAAAGCAATTGACAATGGAAAGCAGGTTGTTATGGTGGCTCCGACTACAGTACTTGCAGAACAGCATTTTGAACGGTTTAAGAGAAGATTTGAAAATTATCCGATTACGATTGAGAATTTGTCAAGACTTACCAAAAATAAGTCAAAGGAAATTTTGAAGAACTTAAAAAGCGGAATTATTGACTTAGTTATTGGAACTCACAGGATTTTAAGCGATGATGTTCAGTTTAACAATTTAGGGCTTCTGATTATTGATGAAGAGCAGAAATTTGGTGTAAAAGCCAAGGAAAAACTGAAGGCACGGCGGGAAAAGCTGGATGTGCTAACATTAACTGCAACTCCGATTCCACGTACATTAAACCTTGCGATGCTTGGAATTCGTGAAATTTCCATAATTGACACGCCTCCGACAAATCGGCTTCCCATTATAACAGAAGTTCTAGATTGGGATGAGGAAACAATAAAAATGGCAATTTTACGTGAATTGTCACGTGACGGGCAAGTTTTTTATATTTATAACGATGTAAAAAATATGAAGGAAAAATTGAAGGAACTGAAGGAAATACTGCCTGACTTTGTAAAAATCGAATTTATTAAATAGTGCAAGAACACTTGCAACTTTAATCGTGAGATGAATTGCACGAAAATTTTAGTAAGCATATGGGGAAACTTGTATGTAGACACGGAGCAAAACCGTGCAACAAAGAAACTGAATTGCTGGGAACTCTTAAAGCTAGTATAACCACAACATAATACCTAGATAATAATATATGGTATAAGTGTGATGGTGGCGAAAGCAGAAAAAATATACTAGATGGTGCAAGGTTAAATCCTAAACATTATGATAATAGACAATCAGCAGCTAAGCCTGAAAAGGAAAGTTCAACGACTATCCCTCGTGAGGGGAGTACAATACAAGCGATTGGTATTGGAAGTGGTTTCGCCTAAGTCCTTGAAATAGGATATGGATAAGATATAGTCTGTGCTTGTTAGAGATAACAAGAAGTTCATAAGAGAACTGCGTAAGTAGTAGCGTACTTATGTGAACGACACTTCCCACTGTTGTGGGGTTTTAAAAACTTTAAAAATATTTAAAAATAAATAAAAGATATTACTTTTTTGACAAATAAAATGTAGAATACATGGTATAATATCTCTGATGAAAAGGAGGTGATATCTATGTATTTAACATTAAAAACAACAAGTAAAAACATCTTAGTAAAAAAAGAGTTTAGAAATTTAAAATATTTGTGCCATATAGCTAAGAATTTAAAGAATCAAGCTATATATAATGTTAGACAACACTATTTTTAAAAAAATAAAAAAAGTATTTAAGTTATAATGAAAAACTATAAAATGCTTAAAAAAATAGTGAGAACTATAAGAAAGTTAAATTCTAATATGGCTCAACAAATTTTAAAAAGAAGTAGATGAAAGTTTTAAATCATTCTTTACACTTTTAAAAACTTGCTAAGAATGGTCAATATAATGGTAAAAATAAAAATTACCTAATTATCTTGATAAAGATGGTTTTACGACTCTTGTTATAGGTTTTTGTTAGATTAAAAGATGATATGCTGATAGTTCCTTATTCAAATTCTTTTTAAGAAAACTCATCAGGAAGTTAAAAGTTAAGCTACCATCAGTATTAAAAAGACAAGAAGATAAAAGAAATTAGAATAATACCAAAAACAACATTCTAGGTACTTTGAAATTCAATATACTTTATGAAGTAAAAGAAATTCAAAGGGAATTAAATAAAGAAAAATGTACTAGGAATTGATTTAGGTATAGACAATCTATGTACTTGTGTTACAAATACTGGAGCTTCATTCATAATAGATGGTAGAAAAATTAAAATCAATAAATCAATACTATAATAAGATAAATGCAAAATTACAAAGGTATAAAAAGATAAGCAAAAGATTGAGCGCACAACATTAAGGCAAAAAGAGAATAGCTAGAAAGAGAAATAATCGTATAAATGATTATCTTTCAAAAAGCAGCAAGAATAATTGTAAATTATTGTCTTAATAATGATATAGGAAAAACTAGTTCTAGGATATAATGAAGATTTTCAAAGGAAATCAAATATAGGAAGTATAAATAATCAAAACTTTGTAAATATACCATATGGAAAAATTAAGAGATAAATTAATATATCTATGTAAACTATATGGAATAGAATTTCAAACTACAAGAAGAGAGTTATACATCAAAAAGCAAGTTTCTTTTGATGGAGATGAAATTCCAATATATGATAAAGAAAAATCCACAAAGAATATAAATTCAGTGGAAAAAAAGAATAAAAAAAGAGGACTATATCAGACAAGTAAAGGCTATCAATTAAATGCAGATTGTAATGGAGCATTAAATATTCTAAGAAAAAAGTAAAGTTGTGGACTTTAAAGTGTCCTATACAATAGAGGTGAGCTGAACACACCTAAAAGAATAAGGGTAGTGTAAAGCTATCAAACTTCTTAGAAAATTTTTAAATATTTTTAAAGATTTTAGAACCCTGCGACTTTAGTCGTGGGAGGTTCAGAAATGGACAGCTTCCGCCAAAGGAAATTAAAGATAAATTACTACGTTTTGAAAATGGGCAGTTTGATATTTTAATTGCTTCTACAATTATTGAAAATGGAATTGATGTGGGAAATGCCAATACAATTCTGATTGAAAACTTTACTGGACTAGGATTATCGCAGGTGTATCAGCTGAAAGGGCGTGTAGGGCGTAGCAACAGGCAAGGATACTGCTATTTATTAAAAACGAGAAATATTACAAAGCAGGGGCGGCAAAAGGAAGAAAGCATGCTAAAAGTGGAAGGGGTAAAATCAGGCGGTTTTCAAATTTCGATGGAAGACTTGAAAATACGTGGTGCTGGGGAGATTTTGGGAGATAAGCAGCATGGAATGATTGAAACTTTTGGCTATGACTTGTATATAAAAATGTTAAATGAGGAAATTCGTAGGCAAAAGGGCAAATTTGTGGAAAAAATTGAAAATGTAGAAATTATTCTGGATGAGAGAGGATTTATTCCTGAAACGTATATTGAAAAGGATGAAAGGTTAAATATCTATAAGCGGTTTGCAATGCTTGAAACAAATGAGGAATTGGCTGAATTGCTTGATGAAGTGAGAGATAGGTTTGGAAAAATTCCAGAACAGATGAAAAAATTCATTTTAAGCATTAAATTAAAAATTATTTGCTGAAAAAAACATAAAATTCAGAGAATTCTTGAAACAAGAAATCATTTTGAACTATATTTTTTTTAGAAAAACGCACAAGAAGAACGAGCAGAATTAAGTGAAAAAAATGGAAATGAAAAAAAGTCGTAAAAAAATTATTAATTCAACAGTTTTAACAGAAAAAAATAAAAAAAGAAGATATTGCTGATAATTTTGTTATAATGAAAGTTAAGAAAAATGAGTTTATAAAAAAATCTGTAAAAAAATATCACATTGAAAAAAACAAAATATTAATATATAATGGATTATGTAAGTATACTTAAAATCGAAAGGAGAATGTAATTTTAAAATAAAAAAATTACATATTATATAATGAGAAATTATGATGTAATTGTAGTTGGTGCTGGACATGCGGGAAATGAAGCAGCTTTGGCATCGGCAAGATTAGGATTGAAAACGGCAATTTTTACGATAACGCTTGATAATATCGGGGTTATGTCCTGCAATCCATCGGTAGGAGGACCTGCAAAAAGTCATCTGGCTAAGGAAGTTGATGCTTTAGGTGGAGAAATTGGACGAAATATGGACAAAAGTTTTGTGCAGATGAGAATTTTAAATACAAAGAAAGGACCGGCAGTTCGTTCATTGAGAGCACAGGCAGATAGAAAAATTTATGCAAGGGAAATGAAGAAAACAATAGAACATCAGGAAAATCTTGATACTGTACAGGATATTGTTACGGAATTGATTGTTGATGAAATTGAAATTGTTGAAAATGGTTCTAAAAGAATAGAAAAAGTTGTAAAGGGAATAAAAACTAAAACTGGAATGGAATTTTTTGCAAAAGCAGTTGTGCTTGCAACAGGAACATTTTTGAGAGGGACTTTTGTATATTGGAGATAAACGTGTAAAAGGTGGAAGAATGGGAGAATTATCTGCTGATGATTTGACAAGTTCGCTAAAATCATTAGGATTAAAAATGGGAAGATTTAAAACAGGAACTCCTCCAAGACTTGACATTAGAACGTTAAATCTTGAAAAACTCGAAGAGCAGCCTGGAATAACAGGAGTACCATTAAAATTTTCAATGAGAACTCCAAATAGCGAAATTTTGGAAAAACCCCAATTATCTTGCTATTTAACAAGAACAAATGAAACAACACATAAAATAATACTTGATAATTTAGACAAAGCACCAATGTATAACGGAAGCATAAGCAGTACAGGACCAAGATACTGCCCGTCAATTGAAGATAAAGTTGTAAAATTCAACGACAAGGACAGCCATCATTTATTTTTAGAGCCAGAAGGCTTTGAAACAGCGGAAGTTTACATAAGCGGACTTTCTACAAGCTATCCTGCCAGTTTGCAGCAAAAAATTGTAAATACAATTAATGGACTTGAAAATGCCCATATAATGCGATATGGATATGCTGTGGAATATGATATTGTAGATCCAAGCGAGCTTGATTACACACTTGAAACAAGAAAAGTAAAAGGACTTTATCTGGCTGGGCAGGTTAATGGTACAAGCGGTTATGAAGAAGCGGCTGCACAAGGAATTATCGCTGGAATTAATGCAGCTCTTAAAATAAAAGGAGAAGAACCGTTTATTTTGGATAGAGAAAGCTCTTATATCGGAACGATGATAGATGATTTGATAAACAAAGAATTATTTGAGCCATATAGAATGTTTACAGCAAGATCCGAATTCCGCCTTATTTTACGTGAAGACAATGCCGATATTAGACTTTCTGAAAAGGCCTATAAAATTGGACTTTTGGATAAAAAATATTATGACATTGTGCAGGAAAAGAAAAAAAATGTCAAAGAAACTATGGAGAAACTGGAAAATATAAAATTAGGAACTAGCAACGAAAGACTCGTGGAAATTCTTGGCAAATACAATGAAAGTCTAAAGAGCGGTACTACATTAAAAGAAATTTTGCGTCGTCCAAAAGTGACATATCAAGATATAAAGTACATTGCTGAAATTATTGAAAATGCACCAAATTTAAGTTTTGATGCTGAAACTGAATATCAGATTGAAGTTCAGACAAAATACGAAGGCTATATCGCCAAAGCAATGCAAATTATGGAAAAACAGCATAAACTTGATGACAAAAAAATTCCTGAAGATTTTGATTATGAAAAAATGAAGGGAATTACGAGAGAAGCAAAACAACGTTTGAAGGAAAATCAGCCGTATAACGTTGGGCAAGCATCTAGGATGTCTGGGGTAACGCCAGCAGATATTTCAGTATTATTGATGTATCTGGATGGAGTTTTAAAAATAAAAATGAAAAAAATAGAAATTAGGAGAAAAAAATTGGAAAATATTGATTTTAAAGAATATTTTATAAGTTTACTTGAAAAAAATCAGAAATTAAAGTGGAAAATGAAAAAAATTGAAAAGATGATGGAAATTTTTAGAACTTTTATATAAAAAAATCAAGTCATGAATTTGACAGCAATTAGAGATAAAAAAAGGAATGTTGGAAAAAAACACTTTATAGATTCATTATTTTTTTAACAAAAAGTTATAAATGATACTGAAAAAAATCATTTATTGATGTTGGGAACAGGTGCAGGATTTCCAGGACTTGTACTTGCTATTTATTACCCAGAAAGAAATTTTTTTATTAGTTGATTCAGTTAGAAAAAAATAGACTTTATAAATGAAGTAATAAAAAGAATTAAATTTAAAAAAATGTAAATACAAGTTTTGAACGTTCTGAAGAGTTAATAAAAAAATAACCGTGAAATCTATGATGTTGCACTTTGTCGAGGAGTAGCCAATCTAAGAATAATTTTTAGAATACATGATTCCATTTATAAAATTAAATGGCCGTTTTCTGCCACAAAAAAATTAAATTTAAACGAAATAGAAGAATCTAAAAAGGTTTTAAAAATTTTTAAATGCAAAAAAATAAATAATATTTTTTTGAATTTAAATTGCCAGAAAAATGAAGATAAAAAGAATAATATTAGAAATTTTAAAATTAAAAAAAGACAAGTGAAAAATACCCAAGAAAAAAACTGGGATACCAGCAAAAAACCACTATAATTTTTTTAAGCCATTTAAAAAAATTTTCAAAAAAAGTAGTTGACAAACATTTTCTTTTTATGATAATATATATCTTGTCGATACGAAAATGTATCAACGGACAATAGAGATATTAATAACATAAAGAAGCAATTAAGTGTATAATCAATAAAGTCAAGTATCTTGAAAAAGATAACGTCAAGACTAATTAGGTGAAACTTAAATATATGTAAATATATTGAATGAAGAGTTTGATCCTGGCTCAGGATGAACGCTGACAGAATGCTTAACACATGCAAGTCTTTGGCGAAGCTGTGCTTGCACAGCCTAGCCAAGGCGGACGGGTGAGTAACGCGTAAGGAACTTACCCTGCAGTCAGGGATAACAGACGGAAACGACTGATAAGACCTGGTAAAGTCAGGCGGACTCATGTCCAGCCTGATGAAAAGAGATGCTGCAGGAGAGCCTTGCGTCCTATTAGCTTGTTGGTGGGGTAACGGCCCACCAAGGCAATGATAGGTAGCCGGCCTGAGAGGGTGGACGGCCACAAGGGGACTGAGATACGGCCCTTACTCCTACGGGAGGCAGCAGTGGGGAATATTGGACAATGGGGGCAACCCTGATCCAGCAATTCTGTGTGCACGATGAAGGTTTTCGGATTGTAAAGTGCTTTCAGCAGGGAAGAAAAAAATGACGGTACCTGCAGAAGAAGCGACGGCTAAATACGTGCCAGCAGCCGCGGTAATACGTATGTCGCAAGCGTTATCCGGAATTATTGGGCATAAAGGGCATCTAGGCGGCCAGATAAGTCTGGGGTGAAAACTTGCGGCTCAACCGCAAGCCTGCCCTGGAAACTATGTGGCTAGAGTACTGGAGAGGTGGACGGAACTGCACGAGTAGAGGTGAAATTCGTAGATATGTGCAGGAATGCCGATGATGAAGATAGTTCACTGGACGGTAACTGACGCTGAAGTGCGAAAGCTAGGGGAGCAAACAGGATTAGATACCCTGGTAGTCCTAGCTGTAAACGATGATTACTGGGTGTGGGCATGAAGAGTGTCCGTGCCGAAGCTAATGCGATAAGTAATCCGCCTGGGGAGTACGGCCGCAAGGCTGAAACTCAAAGGAATTGACGGGGACCCGCACAAGCGGTGGAGCATGTGGTTTAATTCGACGCAACGCGAGGAACCTTACCAGATCTTGACATCCTGCGAAGGCCTGCGAGAGCAGGCTGTGCCTCCGGGAACGCAGAGACAGGTGGTGCATGGCTGTCGACAGCTCGTGTCGTGAGATGTTGGGTTAAGTCCCGCAACGAGCGCAACCCCTATTGCTAGTTGCCATCATTAGGTTGGGAACTCTAGCAAGACTGCCTGCGAAGAGCAGGAGGAAGGCGGGGATGACGTCAAGTCATCATGCCCCTTATGATCTGGGCTACACACGTGCTACAATGGCCGGTACAGAGAGCCGCAAGGCGGCAACGCCAAGCCAATCTTTAAAGCCGGTCCAAGTTCGGATTGAAGTCTGCAACTCGACTTCATGAAGCTGGAATCGCTAGTAATCGCAGATCAGCAATGCTGCGGTGAATACGTTCTCGGGTCTTGTACACACCGCCCGTCACACCACGAGAGTTGTCTGCACCTGAAGCTGCCGGTCCAACCGCAAGGAGGAAAGCATCTAAGGTGTGGATAGTGATTGGGGTGAAGTCGTAACAAGGTATCCGTACCGGAAGGTGCGGATGGATCACCTCCTTTCTAAGGAGAAACAAGCACTGCTTCTTTATATATCTTTATAACTGTTAGGACAATGGGAAATGAATAGTAGGTAAAAGATTATAACTAAACTAGAGTAAAAAGTTATTCTGGATATAAAAGCTAATAAGGGCACACGGAGGATGCCTAGGCAGCAACAGCCGACGAAGGACGTGATAAGCTGCGATAAGCCGGGAGAAGATGCACATAATCATTGATCCCCGGATTTCCGAATGGGTAAACCTGCATGCCTGGAGGGCATGCGTGAAAACGGCAAGCCTGCGAACTGAAACATCTAAGTAGCAGGAGGAAAAGAAAGTAAAAAAACGATTCCCTAAGTAGCGGCGAGCGAACTGGGAAAAGCCTAAACCGTGCCAGTGTCAAGCGGACAGCGTTGCTGGCACGGGGTTGCGGGACTTCCATTAACGGATTGTCATAATGTTTAATCTGTATATGTGTAAGTAGAATCAGCTGGGAAGCTGAACCAGAGAAGGTGAAAGTCCTGTAGAACATAAAGCATATATGGAGACTGGAAGCACCCGAGTAGCGTCAGGCACGAGGAATCTGGCGTGAATCAGCGTGGACCAAATCACGTAAGGCTAAATACTGTTGTTGACCGATAGTGAAGAGTACCGTGAGGGAAAGGTGAAAAGAACCCTGAGCAAGGGAGTGAAACAGAATTTGAAACCGTGTGCTTACAAACGGTAGGAGCACATTATGTGTGACTGCGTGGATTTTGGTTAATCATCCTGCGAGTTATGGCTGGTGGCAAGGTTAATAGACGGAGCCGAAGGGAAACCAAGTCTTAATAGGGCGTCAAGTCGCCGGTCATAGACGCGAAACCTAGTGATCTAGGCCTGTCCAGGCTGAAGCTGAGGTAAGACTCAGTGGAGGGCCGAACTCACCGCCGTTGAAAAGTTGGGAGATGAGATAGGTCTAGGGGTGAAAAGCCAATCGAACTAGGAGATAGCTCGTTCTCTCCGAAATGCATTTAGGTGCAGCCTTGAACTGAGATATGTGGGGGTAGAGCTCTGTATGATCTAGGGGGCGTACTGCTTACCGAAATCAAGCAAACTTCGAATACCATATATCATGTTCAGGAGTGAGTCCGTGGATGACAAGGTCCTCGGACGAGAGGGGAAACAGCCCAGACCGCCAGCTAAGGTCCCTAATTATGTCTAAGTGGGAAAGGAGGTGGACATTCATAGACAACCAGGAGGTTGGCTTAGAAGCGACCCATGCCTTGAAAGAGTGCGTAATAGCTCACTGGTCGAGAGTGCCTGCGCCGAAGATGTAACGGGGCTAAGACATAAACCGAAGCTGCGGAAGATACACTGTATCTTGGTAGGAGAGCGTTCTGTAGGCCGTCGAAGGGATGCCGCAAGGCCGTCCTGGAGGTATCAGAAGCGAGAATGCAGGAATGAGTAGCGAGAAGGCGGGCGAGAATCCCGCCGGCCGGAAGTCCAAGGTTTCAGGGGAAGGCTTGTCCGCCCTGGGGAAGTCGGGACCTAAGCATAAGCAAAATTGTGATGGCGAATGGAAAAACAGGTTAATATTCCTGTACCGCTGTTATCGCTTGAGAGACGGAGTGACGCAGGAAGGTATGCGAGAAGGCTGACGGTTTAGCCTTTCTAAGGGCCCAGCGTGGGCGTGCAGGTAAATCCGCACGCCTAAACGTGAGACCTGACGGGGAAGTGCATTTGCATAAGTCGCAGATCCTACACTGCCAAGAAAAACTTCTATCGATGAGAAGCAGCGCCCGTACTGTAAACCGACACAGGTGGACAGAGTGAGAAACTTAAGGCCGACAGGATAACTCTAGCTAAGGAACTCTGCAAAATAGCCCCGTAACTTCGGGAGAAGGGGTGCCTGACATACCTGAAGGAGAGAAGCGCTCCCAGGGGAAACAGGCCGCAGTGAAGAGTCTCAAGCAACTGTTTACCAAAAACACAGGTCTATGCTAAGCTGAAAGGCGACGTATATGGGCTGACACCTGCCCAGTGCCGGAAGGTTAAGAGGAGGAGTGAGAGCTCCGATTTGAAGCCCCGGTGAACGGCGGCCGTAACTATAACGGTCCTAAGGTAGCGAAATTCCTTGTCGGGTAAGTTCCGACCTGCACGAATGGTGAAATGATTTGAGAGCTGTCTTGGCTGGAGACCTGGTGAAGTTGTAATGCCGGTGAAGATACCGGCTACCTGCAGTAGGACGGAAAGACCCCGTGGAGCTTTACTGTAGCTTGGCATTGGGTTCTGGCAATGTGTGTATAGGATAGTTGGGAGACTGTGATGCAATGGCGTCAGCCATTGCTGAGTCGCTGTTGGAATACCAACCATATGTTGTCGGAATTCTAATCTGGCAACGGAGACAGTGCTAGGTGGGCAGTTTGACTGGGGCGGTCGCCTCCCAAAGAGTAACGGAGGCGTTCAAAGGTTCCCTCAGGCTGGATGGAAATCAGCCTAAGAGTGCAAACGCATAAGGGAGCTTGACTGCAAGACTGACGGGTCGAGCAGGTACGAAAGTAGGAGTTAGTGATCCGGCGGTTCCGCATGGAAGGACCGTCGCTCAACGGATAAAAGCTACCCCGGGGATAACAGGCTGATACTTCCCAAGAGTCCATATCGACGGAAGTGTTTGGCACCTCGATGTCGGCTCGTCTCATCCTGGGGCTGGAGAAGGTCCCAAGGGTTGGGCTGTTCGCCCATTAAAGAGGCACGCGAGCTGGGTTCAGAACGTCGTGAGACAGTTCGGTCCCTATCCACTGCAGGCGCCTGAATATTGAAAAGATCTGACCTTAGTACGAGAGGACCGGGTTGGACAGACCTCTGATGTATCAGTTGTCACGCCAGTGGCATGGCTGAGTAGTCACGTCTGGTACGGATAACCGCTGAAAGCATCTAAGCGGGAAGCCGGCTTTGAGATGAATATTCGTAGTATCCATAGAGAACATATGGTCGATAGGCTAGGGGTGCAAGTGCAGCAATGCATTTAGCTGACTAGTACTAATATTACGTCTGCTTTTAAGATAATCTTTTACTGCTGCTATTTATTTCTCATTGTCTTAATGGACAGTATATATATCTAGTTTGGTGATGATAACGACAGGGATACACCCGGAAACATTTCGAACCCGGCAGTTAAGTCTGTTAGTGCCTAAAATACTTGGATTCGTCCTGGGAAGATAGGTAGTTGCCAAACTTTTTTAAATATGTGTGTCTCCGTAGCTCAGCCGGTTAGAGCATCTGACTGTTAATCAGAGGGTCGTTGGTTCGAGTCCAACCGGGGACGCCATTTTTTTATTTGCAGAATTGAATTTATTTTTGTCATGTCGTATTCTCCTTAGCGGAGTTTTTTTTTATTTATAGTAAACTGTTTTAAAATTGAACTCAAAAGTTATGACTATTTTGAATCTATATGATTTTTTAATAGAATAGGTCTGAGTATAATAATAAAAATGGAGTTTAACAATATTGTTTTACTCCATTTTTTTGTATAAATTTGATTCTTTATAATTAATAAGATTTAGCTAATTCATAAAGTTTTTCATATTCTTTTGCAGATCTATCCCAAGAAAAATCTAAATCCATATTTCTTTTAACTAATTTTTCCCAAATGTCAGGTCTATCATAATAAATTCCTTCTGCAACTTTTATTGTAAATAACATGTCATCTGCATTAAAGTTTGTGAATGAGAACCCATTTCCTTCATCTGTAAAGATGTTATAAGGTTTGACAGAATCTTTTAATCCACCAGTTTCCCTTACGATTGGGATAGTTCCAAATCTCATTGCAATCATTTGACTAAGTCCACAAGGTTCATATCTTGAAGGCATTAAAAACATGTCACTTCCAGCATAAATTTCATTCGCAAGCTGTCCATTGTAACCAAGATAAACTTTGAATTTATCAGGATATTTCCAAGCTAGATGGTTATAATAGTCTTCGTAAAATTTATCTCCACTTCCTAAGATTACAATTTGAACTGCATCATATTGCAGTAGATTTTCAAGAGCTGCAGATACTAGATCCAATCCCTTTCCTTCAACAAGTCTTGAAATTATTGAAATTAGAGCAACATCTGATTTTGGAAGTCCTAATTTTTCTTGTAATAAATATTTATTTTCTCGTTTTTTATCTAAAGATTCTTTATTAAAGTGAATTATCCCTTTTGTTGTTTCAGGGTTAAATACATCTGTATCTATTCCATTTAAAAATACCATGAATATATTTTCTATTTGTGATCCATTCAAGCCCTTCACCAAAATATGCATATTTTATTTCTTCAGCATAAGTCGGACTTACTGTATTTACTACATCACCATATCCTATTCCGATTTCCATGAAGTTTAGATCATTTCTATCATCCATATAATATCCCATTCTTTCAAATGAATATTTAGAGAATCTACCTTGATACATTAGATTGTGAATTGAATAAACAGTTCTCATGTCCCAGTAAAACGGATCATAATTATATCTGACATTTAAAAAATATGGAACTGGACCAGTTTGCCAGTCATTACAGTGTAAAATATCAGCCTGTAAATTAATTTCCTTTAAGAATCTGAGTGCCAATTCTGAAAACATCGCATATTGAACATCTTGGTCAAAATCTCCATAAACATGTCCTCTTTCATATAATGCTTTATTTTCAATAAAATAATAATTTATTTTGTCATCAGGATATCTTACCAAATTAAATACATCTCCATGACTCTCAAGTCTTGCAACCCATTCTAGTTTTTCAAGATACTTTAATGGTATTATGTCATATTTAGGCATTATTACAGAAACTTCATGTCCCAATTCCTGCATTTTTTTAGGCAATGCACCAAGAACATCGGCTAATCCACCAGATTTATAAAACGGAGCCACTTCAGATGCCAAATATACAATTTTCAAATTAATCACTCCTTATTAAAAAAATTTCTTATATTAAACAATTAGATTACCATTTAATAGTTTCTCCTGGTTCTATTAATCTATTGTCATCATGTACTTTTACTTCAGCAAAAATTCTTACATTCTTACCAACAATTGATCCATCAGGTATAACTACACCTTTTCCAATAACTGTAATTCCTGAAGATAATAAATCTGGACGTTCTTTATTTGGAATATTTGCATTTCCATTTCCTATAAAATGAATTTTTTTACCAATATATGTTTTTTTTTATCGGCAATAATAGTATCTAAGTGAGAATTTTCATCTACATAAGTTCCAGAAAAAATTATACTATTTCTAACAGTTGCTCCTTTTCTAACAGTAACACCTGGTCCTAATACTGAATTTTCAACACTTCCTTCAATTTTACATCCATTACAGATTAATGAATTTTGAACACTTCCTGTAACTCCAATTCTTACTGGAGCTAAGTCTTCACTTCTTGTATAAATTTTCCATCCTTGGTCGTACAAGTTAATTCCAACTTCTTCAGATTTTTTGATTAAGTCTAAATTTGCTTCCAAGTATGAATCATAAGTTCCTACATCTTTCCAATAACTGTCATAAGTGTGAACATAAACTTTTCTATCTTCTTGAATCATTGAAGGAATAACATGTTTTCCAAAATCTAAATCGCTATTTTCTAATTTTTCAAGATATTCTAGCAAAGAATCAGTGTTGAAAATATAAATTCCCATTGAAGCTAAATTACTTTTTGGTTCTGCAGGTTTTTCTTCAAAGTTTAATATTTTTTTATCTTTATCAACTTCAAAAAAATACCAAATCTGCTTGCTTCTTCAATAGGTACAGGTTGTACAGCTATTGTCAATTCAGCATCATTTTCTTCATGTTCCTTTAACATCCATCTGTAATCCATTTTGTAAATATGATCTCCAGATAAAATTAATACATATTTAGGATTTTTATTTTTAATAAAGTCAATATTTTGTCTAATCGCATCGGCAGTTCCTTGATACCAAGAATTGCCACCAAGTTTTTCATGTGGCTGTAACATTGTAATGCTAGAATCTCTTCTGTCAAAATCCCAAGGTTTTCCAGAACCAATATGTTCATTTAATGATAATGGCAAATATTGAGTAAGTAATGCAACATCGTAAATACCTGAATTTGAACAGTTACTAAGTGCAAAATCTATTATTCTAAATTTTCCAGCAAAAGGAACACTTGGTTTAACTCTTTTTTCTGATAGAATGTCAAGTCTTGAACCTCTTCCACCAGCTAAAATCATAGCTAAAACTTTCATATAAATACCTCCATTTTTTTATTCTTTACAATTAAAGTATACCCCTATTTTTTTAAAAAAATCAAATTATTTTTAAAAAAATTTTTTTATATCTGATTTTTTTACAAGATAAAAATCTATTAAAAACTGGAGATTATTTAAATAAAAAAATAATGCACTATATTATTTTTGAAATAAAAAAATGAGAGTGTAAATTTTTTTGTGAAATTGTAGCAGTAATACCTACAGTTCTTGATAAATAAGAATTTCAAGAAATTTTATTTCTTTAATATTTTTTTACACTCTCAAAAAAATAAATTTATTATATTTTATAAGTTTAACTCTTTTATTTTAATAACTCCCAAAAATTTTCTCAATAAGTTCTTCAAAAAAATAATATTTTTTTTCTTTTTTTCATTATTATGTAAAAATTAGAAAAATATAAATCAGTATAAAAATTCCTTTTTACTCCATTTATAGAAAAAAATGCCCGCATTTTATTTTCTTTTTTTATTTTTTTAAAAACAAGTATTCTTCCTTTATTATCATCAGCTTTAGAAAAAAATAAATTCCAAAATGTAAGATTATCAAATTGAACTTTTTTTAATATTCTTGTCTTTAATTTCTTCCTTTTTCAAATAAAAAAATTTTTTTACACATCTCATTGTTCAATTTTTCAATATTTTCATTATCTGTAAAAATAAATAAAAATCCTTCAATATTTTTTTCCATAATTTAATCCCTCCATTTTTTTAATTCTTTTTTTATTAATTTAAATATTCAATTTTGAATCAGTATTCAGTATTTCTCAGATCACCTCTCTTTTCTATAAATACCTAAATATTTTCTCAAATAATCTTAATTAAACAGATAAATTAATTTAAAGTATTGTATCATAATATATCAAAAAAATATTAGAGTATATTTTATTTTTTTATTAAATCCTGTTTAAAAGCACTAATGACAAAGGATTCTTAACAACAATTAATATTAAAAATAAAATTAAAGAGAAAACTTAAAAAAAGTGGATTGAAGTCTTTAAATAAAGGAAATAATTGATTTTATATTATTAAAAAAACATAAAAATTAATTTTTTTGATTAATTATTTAAAAAAATAAAAACAATATAGTATCAATAGTGTATTGATAGTAATATAATAAGGAAAAAAATGGGATTCAAAAACTTGTATAACTAATATAATGCAAGAATAAAATTGAGAAAAATTTGAAAAAAATTTTCAAAAAAAGTAGTTGACAAATATTTTTCTTTTATGATAATATATATCTTGTCGATACGAAAATGTATCAACGGACAATAGAGATATTAATAATGTAAAGAAGCAATTAAGTGTATAATCAATAAAGTCAAGTATCTTGAAAAAGATAACGTCAAGACTAATTAGGTGAAATTTAAATATATGTAAATATATTGAATGAAGAGTTTGATCCTGGCTCAGGATGAACGCTGACAGAATGCTTAACACATGCAAGTCTTTGGCGAAGCTGTGCTTGCACAGCCCTAGCCAAGGCGGACGGAGTGAGTAACGCGTAAGGAACTTGCCCTGCAGTCAGGGATAACAGACGGAAACGACTGATAAGACCTGGTAAAGTCAGGCGGACTCATGTCCAGCCTGATGAAAAGAGATGCTGCAGGAGAGCCTTGCGTCCTATTAGCTTGTTGGTGGGGTAACGGCCCACCAAGGCGATGATAGGTAGCCGGCCTGAGAGGGTGGACGGCCACAAGGGGACTGAGATACGGCCCTTACTCCTACGGGAGGCAGCAGTGGGGAATATTGGACAATGGGGGCAACCCTGATCCAGCAATTCTGTGTGCACGATGAAGGTTTTCGGATTGTAAAGTGCTTTCAGCAGGGAAGAAAAAAATGACGGTACCTGCAGAAGAAGCGACGGCTAAATACGTGCCAGCAGCCGCGGTAATACGTATGTCGCAAGCGTTATCCGGAATTATTGGGCATAAAGGGCATCTAGGCGGCCAGATAAGTCTGGGGTGAAAACTTGCGGCTCAACCGCAAGCCTGCCCTGGAAACTATGTGGCTAGAGTACTGGAGAGGTGGACGGAACTGCACGAGTAGAGGTGAAATTCGTAGATATGTGCAGGAATGCCGATGATGAAGATAGTTCACTGGACGGTAACTGACGCTGAAGTGCGAAAGCTAGGGGAGCAAACAGGATTAGATACCCTGGTAGTCCTAGCTGTAAACGATGATTACTGGGTGTGGGCATGAAGAGTGTCCGTGCCGAAGCTAATGCGATAAGTAATCCGCCTGGGGAGTACGGTACGCAAGGCTGAAACTCAAAGGAATTGACGGGGACCCGCACAAGCGGTGGAGCATGTGGTTTAATTCGACGCAACGCGAGGAACCTTACCAGATCTTGACATCCTGCGAAGGCCTGCGAGAGCAGGCTGTGCCTCAGGGAACGCAGAGACAGGTGGTGCATGGCTGTCGACAGCTCGTGTCGTGAGATGTTGGGTTAAGTCCCGCAACGAGCGCAACCCCTATTGCTAGTTGCCATCATTAGGTTGGGAACTCTAGCAAGACTGCCTGCGAAGAGCAGGAGGAAGGCGGGGATGACGTCAAGTCATCATGCCCCTTATGATCTGGGCTACACGTGCTACAATGGCCGGTACAGAGAGCCGCAAGGCGGCAACGCCAAGCCAATCTTTAAAGCCGGTCCAAGTTCGGATTGAAGTCTGCAACTCGACTTCATGAAGCTGGAATCGCTAGTAATCGCAGATCAGCAATGCTGCGGTGAATACGTTCTCGGGTCTTGTACACACCGCCCGTCACACCACGAGAGTTGTCTGCACCTGAAGCTGCCGGTCCAACCGCAAGGAGGAAAGCATCTAAGGTGTGGATAGTGATTGGGGTGAAGTCGTAACAAGGTATCCGTACCGGAAGGTGCGGATGGATCACCTCCTTTCTAAGGAGAAACAAGCACTGCTTCTTTATATATCTTTATAACTGTTAGGACAATGGGAAATGAATAGTAGGTAAAAGATTATAACTAAACTGGAGTAAAAAGTTATTCTGGATATAAAAGCTAATAAGGGCACACGGAGGATGCCTAGGCAGCAACAGCCGACGAAGGACGTGATAAGCTGCGATAAGCCGGGAGAAGATGCACATAATCATTGATCCCCGGATTTCCGAATGGGTAAACCTGCATGCCTGGAGGGCATGCGTGAAAACGGCAAGCCTGCGAACTGAAACATCTAAGTAGCAGGAGGAAAAGAAAGTAAAAACGATTCCCCAAGTAGCGGCGAGCGAACTGGGAAAAAGCCCTAAACCGTGCCAGTGTCAAGCGGACAGCGTTGCTGGCACGGGGTTGCGGGACTTCCATTAACGGATTGTCATAATGTTTAATCTGCATATGTGTAAGTGGAATCAGCTGGGAAGCTGGACCGAAGAAGGTGAAAGTCCTGTAGAACATAAAGCATATGTGGAGACTGGAAGCACCCGAGTAGCGTCAGGCACGAGGAATCTGGCGTGAATCAGCGTGGACCAAATCACGTAAGGCTAAATACTGTTGTTGACCGATAGTGAAGAGTACCGTGAGGGAAAGGTGAAAAGAACCCTGAGCAAGGGAGTGAAACAGAATTTGAAACCGTGTGCTTACAAACGGTAGGAGCACATTATGTGTGACTGCGTGGATTTTGGTTAATCATCCTGCGAGTTATGGCTGGTGGCAAGGTTAATAGACGGAGCCGAAGGGAAACCAAGTCTTAACAGGGCGACAAGTCGCCAGCCATAGACGCGAAACCTAGTGATCTAGGCCTGTCCAGGCTGAAGCTGAGGTAAGACTCAGTGGAGGGCCGAACTCACCGCCGTTGAAAAGTTGGGAGATGAGATAGGTCTAGGGGTGAAAAGCCAATCGAACTAGGAGATAGCTCGTTCTCTCCGAAATGCATTTAGGTGCAGCCTTGAACTGAGATATGTGGGGGTAGAGCTCTGTATGATCTAGGGGGCGTACTGCTTACCGAAATCAAGCAAACTGCGAATACCATATATCATGTTCAGGAGTGAGTCCGTGGATGACAAGGTCCTCGGACGAGAGGGGAACAGCCCAGACCGCCAGCTAAGGTCCCTAATTATGTCTAAGTGGGAAAGGAGGTGGACATTCATAGACAACCAGGAGGTTGGCTTAGAAGCAGCCATGCCTTGAAAGAGTGCGTAATAGCTCACTGGTCGAGAGTGCCTGCGCCGAAGATGTAACGGGGCTAAGACATAAACCGAAGCTGCGGAAGATACACCGTATCTTGGTAGGAGAGCGTTCTGTAGGCCGTCGAAGGGATGCCGCAAGGCCGTCCTGGAGGTATCAGAAGCGAGAATGCAGGAATGAGTAGCGAGAAGGCGGGCGAGAATCCCGCCGGCCGGAAGTCCAAGGTTTCCAGGGGAAGGCTTGTCCGCCCTGGGGAAGTCGGGACCTAAGCATAAGCAAAATTGTGATGGCGAATGGAAAACAGGTTAATATTCCTGTACCGCTGTTATCGCTTGAGAGACGGAGTGACGCAGGAAGGTATGCGAGAAGGCTGACGGTTTAGCCTTTCTAAGGGCCCAGCGTGGGCGTGCAGGTAAATCCGCACGCCTAAACGTGAGACCTGACGGGGAAGTGCATTTGCATAAGTCGCAGATCCTACACTGCCAAGAAAAACTTCTATCGATGAGAAGCAGCGCCCGTACTGTAAACCGACACAGGTGGACAGAGTGAGAAACTTAAGGCCGACAGGATAACTCTAGCTAAGGAACTCTGCAAAATAGCCCCGTAACTTCGGGAGAAGGGGTGCCTGACATACCTGAAGGAGAGAAGCGCTCCCAGGGGAAACAGGCCGCAGTGAAGAGTCTCAAGCAACTGTTTACCAAAAACACAGGTCTATGCTAAGCTGAAAGGCGACGTATATGGGCTGACACCTGCCCAGTGCCGGAAGGTTAAGAGGAGGAGTGAGAGCTCCGATTTGAAGCCCCGGTGAACGGCGGCCGTAACTATAACGGTCCTAAGGTAGCGAAATTCCTTGTCGGGTAAGTTCCGACCTGCACGAATGAGTGAAATGATTTGAGAGCTGTCTTGGCTGGAGACCTGGTGAAGTTGTAATGCCGGTGAAGATACCGGCTACCTGCAGTAGGGACGGAAAGACCCCGTGGAGCTTTTACTGTAGCTTGGCATTGGGTTCTGGCAATGTGTGTATAGGATAGTTGGGAGACTATGATGTGATGGCGTCAGCCATTGCTGAGTCGCTGTTGGAATACCAACCATATGCTGTCGGAATTCTAATCTGGCAACGGAGACAGTGCTAGGTGGGCAGTTTGACTGGGGCGGTCGCCTCCCAAAGAGTAACGGAGGCGTTCAAAGGTTCCCTCAGGCTGGATGGAAATCAGCCTAAGAGTGCAAACGCATAAGGGAGCTTGACTGCAAGACTGACGGGTCGAGCAGGTACGAAAGTAGGAGTTAGTGATCCGGCGGTTCCGCATGGAAGGACCGTCGCTCAACGGATAAAAGCTACCCCGGGGATAACAGGCTGATACTTCCCAAGAGTCCATATCGACGGAAGTGTTTGGCACCTCGATGTCGGCTCGTCTCATCCTGGGGCTGGAGAAGGTCCCAAGGGTTGGGCTGTTCGCCCATTAAAGAGGCACGCGAGCTGGGTTCAGAACGTCGTGAGACAGTTCGGTCCCTATCCACTGCAGGCGCTTGAATATTGAAAAGATCTGACCTTAGTACGAGAGGACCGGGTTGGACAGACCTCTGATGTATCAGTTGTCACGCCAGTGGCATGGCTGAGTAGTCACGTCTGGCACGGATAACCGCTGAAAGCATCTAAGCGGGAAGCCGACTTTGAGATGAATATTCGTAGTATCCATAGAGAACATATGGTCGATAGGCTAGGGGTGCAAGTGCAGCAATGCATTTAGCTGACTAGTACTAATATTACGTCTGCTTTTAAGATAATCTTTTACTGCTGCTATTTATTTCTCATTGTCTTAATGGACAGTATATATATCTAGTTTGGTGATGATAACGACAGGGATACACCCGGAAACATTTCGAACCCGGCAGTTAAGTCTGTTAGTGCCTAAAATACTTGGATTCGTCCTGGGAAGATAGGTAGTTGCCAAACTTTTTTAAATATGTGTGTCTCCGTAGCTCAGCCGGTTAGAGCATCTGACTGTTAATCAGAGGGTCGTTGGTTCGAGTCCAACCGGGGACGCCATTTTTTTATTTGCAGAATTGAATTTATTTTTGTCATGTCGTATTCTCCTTAGCGGAGTTTTTTTTATCTATTATTATATTTTTTTGTGTATTTTTTTGATTGAAGATAAAATAAAATATTTTTTTTATTATGCTCGAATCCATTTAAAATTAATACTAAACCCCATTTGAATAACGAATATTTTATAAATCTTTTTAGCAGATTAAACCTGATATTTATTTTCAAATAATTAAAAATAAATATTCGCTTTTTTTAAACGGAGAATAGTATAAACTATTGAAAAATTATATAGATCTAGGTTTTAAGCAAATAGTCATAATCATAGTTTTTTTGAGTTCGGTTTTAAGATAGTTTTACTATATATTCAAATTTATGAAATTAATTATTATATTTTATAGAAAGTTAAATTATTTAAAAAAATATAATTTTTTTAATCATTCTCCAAAAATTTTTACTCTTTCCTAAAGGAAAAAAATTAGATTTATTTAAAAAAATTATGATATTATAAATAATATTGATATGGTGAGGTTAATACTATTTTTTTTATTTAGATAGTTAATTTGTTATAAATTTTTTTACAAAAGATTGAAAGAAAAAAATAAATAGAATGTAATTTTTTTGGCTTTTTAAAATGGGGATGAATATAATAGCTAAATAAAAAAAGTGGTTAATATTGAATTGTTGATAAGTTATTTCAAAAAAATGGAGTTGTCGAGAACATTTGTTAAAGGGATTTGAATATATAGTAAAATTGTCTTAAAACTGAACTTAAAAAAACTGTGACTATTTTTAGTCAACTCTTAAATTCATATAATTTTTAGCAGTTTAATTTAAAAATAAATTTGAATATAAAAATAAAAAAATTTAAAAAGAGGGAAATTATAAATGACTGGGAAAGAAAAGGAAGTAAAAGAAAATAGGATTCAGGAATTGCTTGTGAAAAGGGAAGAGTATTTGAATAGCGGGGAAATTGAGAAAGAAATTGAGGTTTTGAGGGAATTAAGGGTATTGTTTAGAAGAATTTTTTTGGGCAGGAGAGTGAAGAGAATGCGAAAATTTTGACGGAATTGGGGAATGCGTTGAAATATGTGGGGAAATTTGATGAGTCGGTAAGATTATTGACGAAGGCGGAAAATATTATTTTGGAGATTTATGGTGAAAACAGTCTTCTGTATGTGACTTGTAATGCTAATCTTGCTGAGGTTTACAGAGTTATGAAGAATTATGAAAAAAAGTTGAGGAAAAAAATATCATAAGGCGATAAAAAAATTTATAAAAAGAATAATTTTCAAAATGGATATATATTTGCTGGAATTTGTAATAATTTGGGGCTTTTTTATGAGGAAAATGGTCGGTATCAGGATTCGGTGAAATGGCAAAAAAAAAGTTTGATAATATTGCAGGATCTGGAAGATAGTGAAATTCAGGGAGCAATTATATTGAGTAATATGGTAAATCCTTATTTGAAACTTGATGAAAAAAGATGGCAGAAAAATATAGTAGATGAAGTGTTGAAAATATTAAAGAGACGAGTTGGAGAAGGCAGTAATCTCTATTTAAATATTTTGAATAATTTTATAAATGCTTATTTTGAAAAATAAAAAGTTATAAAAAAAGACGTTGGAATTGCTAGAAAAAAATGTGAAAAAAATTTCTAAGGATGTTTTTTTGGAATTGAAAATGAGAAATTATAAAAGCAATTTTAGAAAAAAATAAAAAAATTGTGAAAAAAATAAAATTGATAAAAAAATAAAAATGGAAAAAGTATGTATGGAAAAAAACAAATTGTAAAAAAAGTAAAAAAATAAAGGGAGTTTGAAAAATATATGGATAAATTAGATGATTTTTTTTAAAAATATTCTGTATTATTTTTCCTATTATAGCGAACTTTTTCCAAAGAAAAAGAGAGAATATTTAGAACTTTATCTGGAGGAAAAACAGTTCTCTTTCAGAAATTGCAGAACAATGTGGAGTTACAAGACAAGCAGTTTTTTTGACAATATAAAAAAAGGAGTTCAGAAACTGGATGAATATGAAAAATAAACTTGGAATATTTAAAAAGGAAAAAGGAACTGAAGAGAAAAATTGGAATATTTGAAAAAAATTTTTACTATGGGGAATCTGGAAAAAAATAATAGAAGATTTTGATTATGCAGAATAAAGATATACTACAGATTTTAAAGTTAGAAGTATTAGTGAACTACTCCCGCTTTTTAGAAGCGGGAGCTTCTTGGGAAGTATCTGCTTTTGCTAGCCAAATATATTTACCAAGCTCTTCGGGCAGTTCCTACCCTGTTTTTTTTTATTTTCTTAATATTTCAACATCTCTTTTCCAATGTCTTTTTATATTCAATGCCGCATTGTAATCTCTATCAATTTCAATTCCACAGCACTCACATTTATAACTTCTTTCTGATAATTTCAGTTTCTCTTTAACGTTTCCACATCTACTACAAGTTTTCGATGACGGAAACCACTTATCTATCTTCAAAAATTGTTTCCCTAAAAACATCAGTTTATACTCAAGCATCCTCAAAAACATTCCCCATCCATTATCTCCTATACTTTTTCCAAAATTTAATGCCTGACTCATCACTTTCATATTCAAATTTTCAACAACCATAGCATTATAATGTTTCAGACAATTTTTTTCGATAATTTATGCAAAAAAATCTCTTCGACAATTTTTTTGATATACTCATGCAATTTTGATATTTTTCACTTTTTGCTTTATACCAATTTTTTTAGAAAATTTCACTTTTCTCGATAATGACTTTTTGTAATTTTTTCAATTTTTTTCTTCAATATCCTAAAAATATCTTTGGATAATCAGCTCTTTGGTTTTCAGAACTGATAAATAGTTCAGACATCGAAAAAAATCAAGTCCAATCACTTTATCATTACTTGACATTTTTTTGAATTTCTTTTTCAAATTCCGTCAAAACAGAAACATAGTAATTTCCATTACTGTTTGTCAATGTTACTGATTTTATCTTGTAATCCTTCGGTATTTCTCTATGATATTTTTAATTTTATTCTTTTTAATTTTGGCAAAACTAAATATTTGTTTTCATCAATTCGTATCGAATTATTCACACAATTTGTCGTATAACTTTTAACACTATTCTTTTTAGATTTGAACCTCGGAAATTTCGCTCTCTTCTGAAAAAAATTCGTAAACGATCGTTTTACATTCAATTGAGCATTTGAAAGTGCCAAACTGTCTACTTCTTTTTAGAAATTGATTTTCACTTTTCAAACTGGCAGGTGTAATTATTTTATTTTTTTCCAGTTTCTTCATAAAATTTATTCGCAGTGTACAAAAATCGTATTGTAAACAAAGCGAACACATCCAAAAAGTCTTATTTATCAACAATTCTTGTTCCTTATTTGGATAAATCCTGTATTTGAATGCTAAATTATATTTCATAAAAATTACACCTCCTTTTGATTTTTTTAATATATTTTTAATTATTTCTCTTCGATATTTTATACAAAAATTGTATCATGGGTGTATCCTTTTTTTCAATTTTTTTACAAAAAAAGCAATTCATCTCCCACTTATAGAAGTCGGAGACTTCTATCTTTTTGTTAAAATTTTTTTTCTTTATGGAAATCCTTAATTTATGAAGTAAAAATAAATAAATTGATAAAAAAATTTTTGATATTAATTTGAGTCTTTTAAAAAAATCAGTTTTTTTTAGACTTTTTTTCAAGTTTTTTTGTGATTGTTCTGTTTTTACGAATATAATAAATTTTAGGAAATAAATTTTTAGGAAATAAATTTGTAAAAAAATAGATAAATATAAAAAAACTAAATTTCTATTGACAAATGAAAAAAAGTTAGGGTATAATTACTATGTAAAGAATATGTGAAATTATAAACTTGTAAATTTTAGATTATTGCTATTTGGATTAGACAAAACTGAAATGGTGGGGAATGGCTCTAAATGAATATTTTCCCTTTTTAGTTTTGTTTTTTTATTTATTTTATAGTTTTTTTATTTTAAGATTAATTATATACTGGATATATTTCTAATTTTGCTTTTGATTTTAAATAACTAAAAATACGAAAATTATTAAGGAGGAAATAGAGATGGGATTTAGAAAAGACTTTTTGTGGGGTGGAGCTACTGCTGCAAATCAGCTTGAAGGTGCTTATGATGCGGATGGAAGAGGACTTGCCAATGTGGATTTGTCGCCAGTTGGAGAAGATAGGCTTGCTGTGATTGCTGGGGAGCGAAAAATGCTGGAATTTGATGATGAACATTTTTATCCTGCTAAAGGAGCGATTGATTTTTATCATAGATATAAGGAAGATATTGCATTGTTTGCTGAGATGGGATTTAAGACTTATAGAATGTCGATTGCGTGGACTCGGATTTTTCCGAACGGAGATGAAGAAACTCCGAATGAAAAAGGACTTGAATTTTATGAAAATATATTTAAGGAATGTAGAAAATATGGGATTGAGCCATTAGTTACAATAACTCACTTTGATTTTCCGATTCATTTAATCAAGGAATATGGCGGATGGAGAAACAGAAAAGTTATTGATTTTTACAAGAGATTGTGTACTGTAATTTTCACTAGATATAAAGGACTTGTAAAATACTGGCTTACATTTAATGAAATTAATATTTTGTTGCACGCACCGTTTATGGGAGCAGGAATTGTGTTTGAAGAAGGAGAAAATAAAAATCAAGTTTTGTATACAGCAGCACACAATGAATTAGTGGCAAGTGCTTGGGCTACAAAAATCGGGCATGAAATTGATCCTGAAAACAAAATCGGATGTATGCTTGCAGCTGGGAAATTTTATCCATTAACTTCTAAGCCTGAAGATGTCTGGGTTGCGCTTGAAAAAGACAGGGAAAACTATTTCTTTATTGATGTTCAGGCTCGTGGATATTATCCTAATTATGCTAAGAAATTTTTTGACAGAGAAAATATAAATGTTGGAATTACAAGTGAAGATGAAGAAATTTTAAAAGGGAAAATACAGTTGATTTTGTAAGTTTTTCATATTATACAACTCGTTGTATTTCTGCCGAAGCTGATAAGCTTGGAGAAGGAAACTTGTTAAAAACAATGAGAAATCCGTACATTGAAGTGACAGATTGGGGATGGGGATTAGATCCGTTAGGATTTAGAACAACAATAAATGAAATTTATGACAGATACCAAAAGCCGCTGTTTGTTGTGGAAAATGGACTTGGAGCTGTTGATGTTCCAGATGAAAATGGGTATGTGGAAGATGACTACAGAATAGATTATTTAAGAGATCATATAAAGGCAATGAAGGAAGCAGTTGAACTGGATGGAGTGGAACTTCTAGGATATACAACTTGGGGACCTATCGACTTGGTAAGTGCAGGAACTGGAGAAATGAAAAAACGTTACGGATTTATCTATGTAGATAGAGATAACGATGGAAATGGAACGTTAAAGAGAAGCAAGAAAAAATCATTTGACTGGTATAAAAAAAGTTATTGCAAGCAATGGGAGAAGATTTGGATTAGTATTTGAAATTATTTATTGCAAAAATTAGTAAAAAAATAAGGTTGTATTTTTAAAAATTTAGGAATTTGGAATGGAGAGATTAATTATGAAAATAAATCATGTGGCAATTTATGTAAAAAGATTTGGAAAAAAACTAAGGAATTTTTTTATTAAGTATTTAGGGTGCGAAATCAAATAATATTTATCATAAAAAAATATAATGTTTGTATTTGTTGCGTTTTTGGTATAATGTACTTAAATATGTAATAAATTTTTAGAATAATGTTTTATTTATGGAGGAATTTTTTTATGAAAAAAATATGTGAGTTTAAAAATTGATTATTTTTAGTTTTCTTTTAGTTGCTGGTAGTGTTGCTTATTCAGCACCAGTCATTGGTTCAGGAACTGCTACTGGTAGTACAGTAGCAGGAGTTGATAATGAAGCTACTGAAAGCTATAGTTCTGCTTTTTGGAAATCAAAAATAAAGCTAGTGGAGTGAGTAGTTCTGCTTTTTGGATTTCGAAATAAAGCTAGTGGAGTGTATAGTTCTGCTTTTTGGTTTTGATAATAAAGCTACTAAAAACTATAGTTCTGCTTTTTGGAAATCAAAATAAAGCTAGTGAAGTAAATAGTTCTGCTTTTGGTTTTAATAATGCAGGCACTGGAGTGAGTAGTTCTGCTTTTGGTTTTAGTAATACAGCCGCTGGAATGAATAGTTCTGCTTTTGGTTTTAATAATACAGCCACTGGAATAAATAGTTCTGCTATTGGATATCAAAATGAAACCAGTGGAGTGATTAGTTCTGCTTTTTGGATTTCGAAATAAAGCTAGTGGTAAAAAAATAGTTCTGCTATTGGATATCAAAATGAAGCCAGTGGAGTGAATAGTTCTACTGTTGGATTATATAATAAAGCTAGTGGTAAAAAAATAGTTCTGCTTTTGGAATTGTTAATACAGCTAGTGGTATTAATAGTTCTACTGTTGGAACTGTTAATACAGCTAGTGGTAAAAAAATAGTTCTGCTTTTGGAAGTCAATATAAAGTCACTGAGTAAGCTTCTGGTGCTTTTTGGTGTTGGAAAAAGCTACTTGGAATAATACAACACAAGTATTTGATTATGACTATGTAAATGAAGGTAAAAAAATTCATATATGTTTGGTAATTATAATAAAATAGCTGCTGGTACTGAAAAATAACTTTATCTTAGGTAATAATGTTTCTATTGGTAGTGGTATTAATAATTCTGTTGGTTTAGGAAATGGTTCTACTGTTTCTTCTTCTAATGAAGTTTCCGTTGGTTCTGCCACACTAAAAAGAAAAATTACTAATGTCGCTGATGGAGATGTTTCTGCTACTTCTACTGATGCTGTTAATGGTAGACAATTATATAAGGCTATGCAAAAATTCTAATGGAAATTTAAAAAAACGAAGTTAATGAAAAATTTAAAAAAACGAAGTTAATGAAAAAGATTGACGATGTTAAAAAAACGAAGTTAATGAAAAAAATTGACGATGTTAAAGATGAAGTTAATCACGTTGGTTCATTAAGTGCTGCTCTTGCTGGATTACACCCTATGCAATATGACCCTAAAGCTCCTACTCAAGTTATGGCTGCATTAGGAAATTATAAAAAAATAAACAATCAGTTGCTGTTGGATTAAGTTATTATTTCAATGATAGATTTATGATGAGTGCTGGTGTTGCTATTGGTAGTGAAAAAAAGAGTAAAGAGTATGGCTAATGTTGGTTTCACTGTAAAACTTGGTAAGGGTAGTGGAGTTACTTATGAGGAAGCTCCTCAATACACTATTCTAGCTAAAGAAAAATCAAGAATTAAAAGAAAGAGTTAAAAAAATCTTGAAGAAAAAAATTAGAAATGTTGTTAAAAAATAAATAATTTTATATTCTTTAGATAGATTGTATAATAAAAATGCAACAAATTTATATTAATTTGCAGCAGTTCCTTTTTTTATTATTTATAATAAGAAAGAAAGTAAATTTATGCTATAATGATAATAAATAAAAATTAATTTATAGGAGGATTTTTATGTATATAGAACACATAGCAATGTATGTAAATGATTTAGAAAAAAACTAAGGAATTTTTTTTATTAAGTATTTAGGTGCAAAATCAAATAATATTTATCATAATAAAAAAACTGATTTTAAATCTTATTTTTTTAAGCTTTGATAGTGGGAGTCGCTTAGAAATTATGACTAAAACCAGAATTAGTTGATGATGTAAAAAGATTTAAAAAGAACAGGTTTTATTCATATTGCCTTCAGTGTTGGAAGTAAAAAGTAGATGAATTGACTGAAATACTAAAAGCAGATGGCTATGAAGTTATAAGTGTACCAAGAACAACAGGCGATGGTTATTATGAGAGCGTTGTAGAGGATTGTGAAGGGAATTTGATTGAAATAACGGAATAGCATTAATTTTTATACTTCAACAGGCAGGCGATAGATTAGTATTAAATTTTAACAATACCTAGAAAGAAGTTTCCTACTTTTTACAAGTGGGAATAGTTCACTAAATATAATAGATATAATAAAAACAAATAAGAAAAAAATATTTTTTTATCCGTATTTGAAGCATAAAAAAAGACGAAAAAAATACTTCAGTCTTAATTGATTGGGGTATTTTTAGATATAATTATGAAAAAGAATTTGGGAAATAAAAAGGGAAGTGTATTAAAAATGAGAATAGAAATAGAGATAGTTGGGAAGGGCGAATGAAATGACTGAAAAAGAAAAAAATGTTAGCAGGAATGATTTATGATGCGAATTACGATGATGAACTTTTGAAGGAAAGGGCGATAGCGAAGGATTTGTGTTTTGAGTATAATTATTTGATAAAGCCCTCAGAAGTTGAAAAACAGAATGAAATTTTAAAAAAATTATTTGGAAAAACGAAAGAAAATTTTACGGTAACAGTGCCATTTTGGTGTGATTATGGGTATAATATCGAACTTGGAGAAAATTTTTACAGTAATCATAATGTTGTGATTCTGGATGGAGCAAAGGTAACATTTGGAGATAATGTATTTATTGCACCGAATTGCGGATTTTATACAGCGGGACATCCTTTGGACAGTGAGCAGAGAAATGCTGGTCTTGAGTATGCGAAGCCAATAACTGTTGGGAATAATGTGTGGTTTGGAGCTGGAGTTCATGTGATGCCAGGAGTTACAATTGGAAATGATGTTGTGATTGCCGCAGGGAGCGTCGTTACTAAAGATATTCCTTCTGGAGTTATGGCAGCGGGTGTTCCATGTAAAGTTGTAAAAAAATAACAGATTAAAAAAATTATAATTATTTAAAAAAAGGGAGGAAAGTAAATTATGATTGAAAAATTTAAAAATTAAAAAAAGTAAATGCTCCAAAAAGATTTACCATTATTAGCAAGTTTATCAATGGCAGTACCGATATTAATTGGATTATTGTCAAATAATTTAAAAATTAGGAATGACAGCTTCATTAGCAGCAATTTTAGTTGTATATTTTCCGTTAAAAGGTTCGTTTTCTGAAAAAAATCTTAATGCTAATGGGGGTGTTCATTTGGATTCATATCAGTTTATACGATTGGATTAGTTTTTTTAGCTTTAACACGGTAGTTTCAGTTATAGTATTTGGAATAACAGCAGGAATTATTCACTGGATGGTTTCACATTTTTAAATTAAAACCTCCAAAAAGATTTCTTTTTTTGTAATGATATGCTCAAATGCTATTTCAATTCCACATCAACCGATTCACAAAAATTGCAGAAAAATATAGGTTATATGACTTTTGGAACATTGTCAACATGTTTAGTAGTATTTTTGTATTGTTTCATAGTGAAAAAGAAATTAAATCTAGAAAAAAACATTGAATATTCCTCATACTCCGCAAGAAATAAGAAAAAAAGTATTATTGAAGCAATCATATTTGGAATATTTTTGAGTATAGCTTTAGGAATAGGATATTTTTTAAATTTGACAAATCCGTATTGGGTAGCAGTAGCTTGTATCGCCGTAATGCAAGGAAATTCAACTCAACATGTTTTCCAAAGAAGTGTTCAAAGAATAGTTGGGACTTTAATAGGAGTTGTTTTTTGCTGGGGAATACTTTTATTTGCAAAAAATCCATGGGAAATATGTATGCTAATAATAATCCTCCAATTTATTGTCGAATATTTAGTTCCAAGAAATTATGGAATAGCAATGATTTTTATAACGCCACTTACAATTTTTTTGTCAGAAGCAGGTACATTATTTACAAAAAGTCCTTTTTTATTTGCCGAAGGGAGACTTTTTAATACAATAATAGGTTCTTTAATAGGGATTATAGGTGGATATGTCGTATATCATGAAAAAAATTTAGAGAATGATTTAATTTTTTTGTAAAAAAATATCTTAAAAATAATTAATTCTATAAATTTGGATATAATAAAAAAATACTCTAATCTTTAATTGATAAGGGGTATTTTTTTTGTTATAATACTGTGAGATTTTACCGCCTCACAATTTAAAAATATGAAAGGAAGACACCAAATTATGATTAACAGGGACTTTCTAGTATTTATTATTCTAGTTGTAATTTTTAACTTTCTGGTTCACTAGAGCTAAATAGAAGCTGTTAATTCCTCCTTGAATATTTCAGCCTCACAAGTTAGTGCTGTTTTTTTATATAAGGGAAAAAAATTGGGAAATAAAGATAAATGTGGTAAAAATTATGGTAGAAATAAATATTTGTAAATAATGGACTTTTTCAATAAATTGGTATTAAATAACAATATAAAAAAATTATTAGGAGAGATTGTAGAAAAAAATGAAAAAAATTATAAAGAGTTAGAAAAAAATATTATTTTTCAATGGATGGAAAAAAAGTTATTCAGCGTATAAATCTCTAAAGGGAGAATATAAATTTCCAAAGTATGTTCTTGCAATTGACCATGTCCAATCAGATCCTTACGCTCCACCTTCAAGAATGCGAATTATAATGGATAGAAAAATTTCAGAAATTCCTTATGAACTAACAGATACAAAAGAAGAAAAAAATATTGCAGTTTCAGATTTTTCTTACAAGAAATTTTTACAAGGAAATTCAGAAAAAAATGGAAATGATAGTTCAGGAACTGGAGGAAGCGGAAGGATTTTTTTATTGATAAATGTGGACAAGAAATTTTGGAAAGAACGTCGGTTTTGATAAAGGAAGATAAAATCGAAGTTAGATTTGAAATGGGAATGCCAGCAAGAGGTAGACGAATAATGGGAAAAGCTGCACAAAAAATTATTTTTTTGAACAGTTACCTAAAAATTGTTGAAAAAAATCTATTATATATGATAATTTGAAGAAAGAAGCCTTAAAAAGAGCAAATAGTTTTAGTATTAGACCAAGAATACATAAGAAAAATATTGAAAGAAAAAGGATTAGTAACATTTGTAGCTAACGATTCGATACTTCCACGTGAAAACGGAATTTCAGATAAACCTATGAAAAATGCAGTCAAATTCAAAAGTCCAGAAAAATTTGAAATTACGTTAAATCTTCCTAGTGGAAAAGAAGTATCTGGAATGGGGATTCCAAAAGGAATTACACTAATTGTAGGGGGAGGTTATCACGGAAAATCAACTTTACTAGCAGCTCTCGAACGAGGAATTTACAATCACGTTGCTCAAGATGGACGTGAATTCATAATTTCTGAATCGAATGCGGTAAAAATACGTGCGGAAGATGGAAGAAATGTAGAAAAAGTAAATATCAGTGGATTTATCAACAATTTACCAGGAAATAAAGATACCATAGCCTTTTCAACTGAAAATGCAAGTGGAAGCACTTCACAAGCAGCAAATGTAGCCGAAGCCCTAGAATATGGAACATCTTTACTTTTAATAGATGAAGACACCTCTGCCACAAATTTCATGATTCGTGATGGAAGAATGCAAAAACTTGTGGTAAAGGAGAAAGAGCCAATAACGCCATTTATTGACAGAGTAAAAGAACTTTATGATAATTTTGGAGTTTCCACTATACTAATTATCGGTGGTTCTGGAGATTATTTTGATGTAGCAAATCATGTTATAATGATGGATGAGTATGTACCAAAAGATGTAACGAAAAAGGCAAAGAAAATTGCAAAATCAGATGAAAATAAGCGAGAATTTTCTTCAAATGATAAATTTCAAGGAATTACACAGCGAATTCCACTCAAAAAAAGTTTTTCGCAATCTGGAAAACTAGATAAAACAAAAGCCAAAGGGAAATACAGCATTCTATATGGAAAGGAATTAATCGACATTTCAGGACTGGAGCAACTTGTGGATGACAGCCAGACAAACTGCATTGCTGTAATGGTTGACTATTTTAAAAATAAAGTGCTGGATGAAAAACTCACGCTTTCGCAAGCGGCTGACAGGATCTATGAAAAAATTGAAAAGGAAGGGCTTGACTCGATTTCTTCATACACAGGGTATCCAGGAAATTTGGCATTGCCTAGAAAGCAGGAATTTTGTGGGACAGTTAATAGATATAGGAAAGTTGAAAAGATAAAAATAGTTTACTTTTTAAATTTTTACTTTTTTTTTAATAATTTTATCAATTAAATTTGAAATAAAAAAATATTGTAGAGGAAGTGATGGTATGAGAAACTAAAGTATTGGTGTTTGTAGGGTTTGCTTTTTGGTGAGTGTGTTGGGAATTTCTAGCTGAAATTACCCTTTTAGGGATCAGCAATGTATCATTCATTAGTGATCAGTATTCATTAAATGCGAAAAAGTATTCGATTATGGGCAGAATATAGTTTCGATTGAAATTGATACTAAAAGGGCAAGGGAAAAAAATATTCAAAAATAAAGCAAATTGATAAAGATACATTTAAAGTTTTTTTGCTAAAGGAACTTTTGCCAAAAAGATGCTGGGAATTGTGCTAGATGATAAGACTAAATCATTGGGAACATTTGAAGTTGAGAGGGAAATTGAGAATATTTTATGTAAATGACAAGGGAAATATTGTTATTAACTTGAAATATGGAAAAGATGTGGCTGGAGCAAATACTTTGAGTTATGTTACAAGGGATGTTTCTCGAAATGTATTGATGGACTTGGAGTATAGAGTGGAGCAAAAAAAGGAGATAAAGGGTTATAAAACAGGATTTTATAGACAAGGGAAAGTTGTTGATGAGGAAGCTGATAAATTTTTAGCAACGAAGTCTAAAAGTGGAGTGAATTATCAATATTTTAAACCTGTTAATAAAGATGATGGGAAAGAAACATCCGCTTATAATCTGGTTTCATGGGAATGGTGAAGGCGGATACAAGGATTATCAGAATAATGTTTCACAAAAATTGGCAAATCGTGGGGCAGTAGCTTTTGCGGAAGATAAGACACAAAAGATATTTGGTGGAGCATATGTTGTAGCACCGCAGGCTGATGACACTTGGTATAATAATTATACCAAAGGGTACATAAAATCAGTAAAGGCTATGATTGATGAATTTGTTTCTGAAAATAATATTGATAAAAATAGAATTTATATTTTTGGAGCTTCTGCTGGTGGATATATGTCATTTAGAATGATAATCGAGTATCCAGATTATTTTGCGGCATTTAGTACAAGTGCAGCTGCTCTTGATAAAGCGGCTATTTCTGGCGGAGTTGCAACTACTGCACAGGATTTGATGAAAATAAGAAATAAACCGCTTTGGATGGTTCACGCACAAAATGATCCGACTATTTCCTACGAAAATACAAGTAAAAGAGTTTATGACGTTCTTTCAAAATATGGAGCAATACTTTCCTCTTATCCAAATGTAAAAATTGGTGAAACTGAGTACAATGGACACTGGAGCTGGATTTACATCCTTAGAAATATGCCTGTGAATGATAAAGGTGAGCATTTATTTGAATGGATGGCAAGACAGAATTTGAAAACTAGATATTATTAGTTTAAAAATGAAAAACAGAAAAAAAGGCTTGCTTATAATAGTAAATTTTAAGTTTAGTTTTTTGTTTATATATTCTAAGTCTATTTAAAATTGAACTATCAAAAAAATCATATAAACTTAAGATTTGAAAAAAATAATTATAGTTTTTTTGCCAGCTTAGTTTTAAATCAGGTAGAACATAAGGTAAATTCTTTTTAGAAAAAAATTTGGAAAAAATAAAAATATATTGAAAAAAATGCTTTCTAAATGATATAATTTTTATAATGTGAACTATTATAAAAAAAGTATTAAAAATAGATAGGATTTGGAGAAATTTTTATGAATAAAAAGTGAAGTATTTCAAAGGCTTTTTAATAAAGAAAAAAACATTAGATCTTGAAATAAAAAATGTTTCAATCAATTCAAGGGAGCTTGAAAAAAATGATGTTTTTGTTGCCATTAGAGGCGGGAATAATTTTGTTAATGAAGCATTGGAAAAGGGAGCTGTTGCTGTTTACGATAGCGAAGCTGTGAAAATTGATGAAAAATATGCTGATCGTGCATTTTTTGTAAAGGATAGTGTTGAATTTTTGCAAAATTTTGCTAGGGAATGGCGAAAAAATTTAGATATAAAAGTAATTGGAATTACAGGAGCAATGGGAAAACGACTGTAAAGGACATGATTTACCATTTGCTTTCACAAAAATATAAAGGGAAAAAGACTGAAGGGAATTACAATAATCATATTGGACTGCCCTTCACTTTGTTGCGTGCTGAAAAGGATGATGAGTTTATCATTTTGGAAATGGGAATGAGCGGCTTTGGAGAAATCGATTTGCTGGGGCAAATTGCATTGCCTGATATTAATGTAATTACAAATATTGGAGAGTCGCATCTGGAATTTTTGAAAACGAAGGAAAATGTATTTTTGGCAAAAACGGAAATTATTCCATACATTAAAGACATGCTTGTAATTAATGGCGATGATGAGTATTTAAAAAATGTGAAGGCTGAAAATATTGAAGTTGTAAGAGCTTTAAGTTTGGAAAATAATAAGTTCAAGGAGAAAATGCCTGATTTTTATTATGGAGATGTTCATTTTAACGAAAGTGGAACTGAATTTATTCTGAAATATTTTGGGAAAATTTGTCAAAGTACAGTTGAAAGAAATTATAAGACGAATGTTCTGGGAGAACATAACGTGCTAAATTTAGTTATGGCGATTGCTGTGGCTAAGCAATTCGGGATGGAAGATAAAATAATCGGTGAAGCTGTAAAAAATATTGGCTTGACTGGAATGCGGTTTCAAATAATTGAAAACGGCAACACAACATATATTAATGATGCCTATAATGCAAGTCCAATGTCTATGGAGAAATCACTTGAAACATTTTCCCAAATATATAATGATAGATTAAAAGTTGTAGTTTTGGGGGATATGCTGGAACTAGGGGAAAATGAACTGGAGCTTCATAGCAATCTTTTTAATACAATAAAAAAATACAAAAATTTGATAAACTTTATTTATTTGGAAACAGAATGAAAAGTTTATTTGAAAAAAATAAAAAGAAAAATGTTGAAAAATAAAAAAATATGGACAATGGGAATTTTGAAATCAATGAAGCCTTGAAAAAAATGGAGAATTTGAGCATTTTGATGAAAAAAAGAAAAAAATAAAAAGAAAAAAATAAGACAGATTTCAGTGGAAAAAGGTAGTGCTGTTAAAAGGCATCACGAGGAATGAAACTGGAAGAAATCATAGAAAAAAATAAATATTTAAAATTGGAAAGGAGAAGAATTTTTTTATTAAAAATAAGAAGATTCTATAAAAGATAATGTTATATTTATTACAAGATTTATTTATAAACAGCTGGGGAGTTTTACGTATTTTTTTAAATCAATAATGTTAAGAGCCTCTGTAGCATTTATGATAGCATTTTTATTTATGCTGATTTTTGGAAAAACCGTTTATTGCTTGGCTAAAAAAAGAAAAAAATATGGAGATACAGCGAGAGAAGAAGGTACCTAAATCGCATTTTTGACAAGTCTGGAACACCTACAATGGGAGGAATTTTTAATAATTGGAGCAATTTTATTTGCAACTGCCATTGCTGGAAATTTTACAAATAAATTTATTGTGTTTTTTTGTTTATAATTACAATTTTATTTACGACAATAGGATTTTTACGATGATTATTTAAAATTAACAAGACATAAGAATGGGCTTTCTGGAAAGAAAAAAATATTGGGACAAATGATAATTACAGCATTGACATTTTGGTTTGTTTATAAATATGGACTTGTTAATAAAACAATTGATTTTTTTCAATAGTTAATCCAATAATAAAAAAATTCTTATTTTTTTATAACACCGATTTTATTCTTTGTATTTATAGCTTTTTGTAATAATCGGATCTTCAAATGCTGTAAATTTAACAGATGGATTGGATGGACTTGTAAGCGGACCTACAATTGTAGTAAGTATAACACTTTTAATCATAACTTATTTGACTGGAAATGTAAAATATGCAAAATACCTAAATCTTTACTATGTTCCACAAGCTGCTGAAATAATAGTTTATCTTGCGGCGGTAATTGGAGCATTAATTGGATTTTTATGGTATAATTTTTACCCAGCTCAAGTATTTATGGGAGATACAGGTTCTTTGACATTGGGAGGAATTTTAGGAATTATAGTTATTTTTATAAAGCAGGAATTGTTGCTTCCAATAGCAGGTTTCATATTTATTATGGAAGCATTGTCGGTTATGATTCAAGTCTGGCACTTTAAAACTTTTGGAAAAAGAGTATTTAAAATGGCGCCAATTCATCATCACTTTGAATTATTGGGATTGCCTGAAACGAAAGTTACAATAAGATTCTGGATTGTTTCAATAATGACATGTTTATTGACATTTGTAATTTTGAAATTAAGATAAATAAAAGCAGGGGGATTTTCCCCTGCAATCTAATTTTAAATTTTGAAAAAAATTATGTTTTTTTATTTATTATTTCATGAAAAGTGAAATTGTAAATAAGAATATAATAAATTTATTTTTTTAACAAAAGATAGCAAGAAGTCTCCGACTTCTACAAGTGGGAGATGAATTGCTTTTTGTAAAAATTGAAAAAAAGGATACTCTTATGATACAATTTTTTTGTATAAAAATATCGAAGAGAAATCATTAATGATAAAAATCTCTAAAGAAATAATTAAAAAAATAATATTCAAAAATCAAAAAGGAGGTGTAATTTTATGAAATATAATTTGGCATTCAAATACAGAATTTATCCAAATAAAGGAACAAGAATTATTGATAAATAAGACTTTTTGGATGTGTTCGTTTTGTTTACAATACGATTTTTGTATACTGCAAATAAATTTTATGAAGAAACTGGGAAAAAAATAAAAATAATTACACCTGCTAGTTTGAAAAAGTGAAAAATCAATTTTCTAAAAGGAAGTAGATAGTCTAGCACTTTCAAATGCTCAATTGAATGTAAAAACGATCGTTTACGAATTTTCTTTTTCAGAAAGAGAGCAAAAGTTTCCAAGGTTCAAATCTAAAAAAAGAATAATGTTAAAAAGTTATACGACAAATTGTGTGAATAATTCGATACGAATAGAGGAAAAAAACAAATATTTGATTTTTGCCAAAATTGAAAAAAAGTAAAATTGAAATATCATAGAGAAATACCAAAGGATTACAGAGATAAAGTCGAGTAACATTGATAAACAGTAATGGAAATTATTATGTTTCTATTTTGACGGAATTTGGAAAAAGGAAATTCAAAAAGGTAGCTAGTAATGATAAAGTAATTGGACTTGATTTTTTTCAATGCCTGAATTATTTGTCAGTTCTGAAAACCAAAGGGCTGATTATCCAAGATATTTTAGGATGTTGGAGGAAAAAAATTGAAGAAAATTACAGAAATCATTATCGAGAAAAGTAAAGTTTTTCTAAAAATTGGTATAAGCAAAAAAAGCGAAAAAAATATTAAAATTGCATGAGTATATCAAAGAAATTGTCGAAGAGATTTTTTTGCATAAATTATCGAAAAAAATTGTCTGAAGACATACAATGCTGTGGTTGTTGAGGATCTGAATATGAAAGGGAATGAGTCAGGCATTAAACTTTGGGAAAAGTGTAGGAGATAATGGCTGGGGAATGTTTTTGAAGATGCTTGAGTATAAGTTGATGTTTTTAGGAAAGCAATTTTTGAAGATAGATAAGTGGTTTCCATCGTCGAAAAACTTGCAGTAAATGTGGAAATGTTAAAGAGAAACTGGAATTATCAGAAAGAAGTTATAAATGTGAGTGCTGTGGGATTGAAATTGATAGAGATTACAATGCGGCACTGAATATAAAAGGTGTTGGAAAAGAAATGTTGAAATATTAGGAAATAAAAAAACAGGGTAGGAACTACCCGAAGAGCTTGGTAAATATATTTGGCTAGCAAAAGCAGGTACTTCCCAAGAAGCTCCCGCTTCTAAAAGCGGGAGTAGTTCACGTATTTATTTTAGTTGAATATTTAGGGATTTTAAATTTTTGAAATATAGAAATGAATAGAGAGGAAGAAATCATATGGATAAAAAAGGGATTGTATTCGGTGCTGGGTTAAGTGGGCTTGGTGCGAAGGAATTACTGGAAAAAAATGGATATGAAGTGTATTTGATAGATGATAAGGTTGCATTGCCGTCAGAGGAAGGGATTAGACTTTTGAATGAAGGAGGAATTGAGTTTGTTGTGAAAAGTCCTGGAATTCCTTGGAAGGCAGAACTTTTGAAGGTTGCAAAGGAAAAGAACGTTAAAGTTATTTCAGAAATAGATTTGGCTTATAAGTATGTGGATAAAAAAATATAAAAAAATTATTTCATTTACTGGAACAAATGGAAAAAAACTACGACATCGACAAAAATGGCAGAACTTTTAAATTTTGCTGGATTTCGTGCCAGACTTGCTGGAAATGCCGGATTTTCATTTGCAAAGCTGGTGGCTGATGAGGAAGAACTGGATTATGTTGTGCTGGAACTTAGCAGTTATCAATTGGAGAATAATCCGCAAATTCATTCAAATATCGCTGGAATAATAAATTTGACGCCAGATCATCTGACAAGATATAATTCAGTAGAAGATTATTATATTACAAAGTTTGCAATTTTTTTGATAAGCAGACTGAAGATGACTTTTGCATTGATTAATTTAGATGATAAGGTTTTTTTGATGAATTGTATAAAAAGAAGTGAAATAAATGAAAGAGTAAAGGCTCAAAAAGTATATTTGAGTACACAGGCAAAGGGAACAGTTTTTGTTTATGAAAATAATATCCGTGTAATGAAGGATTTAAATAGCCGTATTGATGAAATTCAAAATTTTGAAGAAAAAATTGATGAAGTTTCAGAAATTTTGATGAAAACGGATGAATTGTCGTTAAAAGGGAAACATAATTTGGAAAATATGCTGTTTTTAATAAGTTCGGCAAAAAAATATTGAATGTGGAAAAATGAAAAAAATTAGTTGAATTTTTGAAAACGACAACTGCATTGGAGCATAGGCTTGAAAACTTCTTTGTAAAAGGAAATACAACGTTTATTAATGATTCTAAAGGAACAAATGTGGAATCGACATTGAAGGCTATTGATTCGTTTAATAATGCAATTATTATGATTTTAGGTGGAGATGATAAGAAAATTGATAATATGCCTTTAATTAAAAGAGTTAAGGAAAAAAAGTTGATTTTGTTTATTTGATTGGAGATAATGCTCAGATTTTTGATTGATGATATGGAAAAAAAGTTGGATATAAGAATTATAAAAAAATTTAGAGACAGTTGAAAAATGTGCTGAATTATTTAAAGGAAAAATGTGGATTTTTTTCAAAGGATCAGACAGTGCTGTTTTTCACCTGCGACTTCTAGTTTTTGCCAATTCAAGAGTTTTGAACATAGGGGAAAAAGTATTTAAGGAACTGACAGAAAAAAATTATTGGGAAATAGTTTTTTTCTTTTGGAAAAAAATGGAATTTAGGAGAAAAAAATTGAATAGGAAAAAAATATTAGGGACAGGATTTATAATAGTAATTTTAATACTTTCAGCACTTAGCATCATAACGATGGCAAGCCTTAGTGCTCCAAGGGCACAAAATGAAAATAAAGTAAGCTATTATTATTTAATGCGGCAAATGATATGGTTAATTTTTGGATGGCTAGGCTTTTTGGTTACTGCTAATCTTAATTATAAAAAAATACAGGGAAATAACAAAAATATTTATATGTTATAGGTGCTTTTTCACTTGTGATGGTCTTAGTGATAGGAACAACTAAAAATGGAGCTAAACGTTGGATTGACCTTGGAATGGGAATGCGTATTCAGCCTTCGGAATTTGTAAAGCTGATATTGATTGTAGTTCTTTCAACACTTGTGTATAATCTTAAAATACGGAATAAGATAAGTAAGCATCCATGGTTGTCAAGTATAGTTATAATGGGAACTACAGGAGTCTATATGTTTCTTATTTTATTTGAAAAATCATTTAGTAATACAGTTCAGATTGCAATAATTGGAATGACTTATTTACTTGTTTCAGAATTAAAATTTTCAATAATTGCACTTTATACGGGACTAGGCGGGATTTTAGGATGGTTTGGAGTAATGAAAGTTGGGTATAGGGCAAGCAGAATTGCGGAGCATACTTCTAAAGAAATTGGATTCCAGACAACGCAGTCGTTAATTGCAATATCTAACGGTAAGATTTTTGGAAAATTTTATGGAAATGGATTCCAGAAATATGGATTTTTGCCAGAAATACATACAGATTATATCTTTTCGGGATATGCTGAAGAAAATGGATTTTTAGGAATATTATTTCTGCTTGGGTTATATGCGGCTTTATTAATTATAATTGGAATTACTTTAAAAAAAGTAAAAGACTTGTATGCAAAATATCTTTTAGCTGGAATTTTTATAATAATTGCAACACAGGTAATTGGAAATGTGGCAGTTACAAGTAAAATAATCCCTTCTACAGGAATCCCGCTTCCAATGATGAGCTACGGTGGAAGTACAATGGTTGCGATGATGTTGATGCTGGGCATTGTCTATAATATAATAAGAACAGTCTATAAGCAGGAAATGGGAAATCAGCTGGATGAGTTAAATGAAATTGACTATATGATGTAATAAATCAAATAAAACGAGAGGAAGAATAAGCGATGGAAAAAGTAGTATTTACTACAGGTGGAACAGGTGGACACATTTATCCTGCCTTATCAATTGCAAAAAAAGTAAGGAAAAAGGGAATAGATACTTTATTTATTGGGACGAAGCATAGAATGGAAAAGGACATTGTGCCAAAGGAAAATTTTAGATTTATAGGACTTGATGTATTGCCGTTAAGAAGTATAAAATCTGTATTTAAAATGATGAAAGCAACGATGGATACAATAAAGCTGCTAAAGAAGGAAAAACCTACAAAAATAATAGCATTTGGAAATTATATAACAATACCAGTATTGGTAGCGGCTAATGTGCTGCGAATACCATATTACCTTCAGGAGCAGAATCACACAATGGGTCAAGCAAATAAGTGGTTTTACAAAGGAGCAAAAAAAGTATTTGTCGCTTTTGAAAATACGCTTGAAAGTGTTAAGGAAAAATATAAAGGCAAATTTGTTGTGACTGGAAATCCATTGAGGGAAGAATTTTATGGGAAAAATAAAGCTGAAGAAAGAAAAAAACTGAATATAAAGGATGATGAGAAAGTAATTCTTGTAATTGGTGGAAGTTTGGGAGCTAAAAATATAAATGAGGCTATCTTGAAAAAGTGGAAAACACTTTCATCAGATGGAAAAATAAGATTATTTTGGGCAACTGGGAAGGATAATTATGAGGCTTCGACTTACAGAATAAGAGATTTTGGAACAGCGGTAGTTGAGCCGTATTTTGAAAATGTGCCAGAACTGATGGCAGCTTCTGATATTGTAATCTGCCGTGCTGGAGCTTCAACTATTTCTGAACTTATCCAGCTGGAAAAGCCATCGGTATTGATTCCATACGATTTTGTCGGACAAAAGGAAAATGCAGATGTGCTGGAATATGTAAATGGTGCAAAAATATTTACAAATGAAACTGCAGAAGAGGCGATAGATGAGGCTCTGTCAATAGTGGGACAGGCTTCAATGCTGGAATTTATGAGTGAAAATGTAAGAACCTTGAAAAAGGGAAATTCAGCGGAAATAATAGTAAATGAAATGGGACTTTAAACAGAGAACATAGAAATAAATTATAAAACAGGAAAGAGAAAATTTGGAGGAAATTATGCTAACAAAAGTAAATAACGTGTATTTTAGCGGAATAAATGGAATTGGAATGAGTGGACTTGCAAAAATTTTAGCAGCAGATGGATTTAATGTGGCAGGTTCAGATTTAGAAAGAAAAGCTGTGACAAAAGATATGGAAGATATGGGAATAAAGGTTTACATCGGGCAAGTTGAAGAAAATGTAAAAGATAAGGGAATAGACTTATTTGTATATTCAACAGCAATTAAAGAAACAAATCCAGAATATAAATATATCGTTGATAATAATATAAAAAAAATAAAAAGAGGACAGCTGCTTGCAGAAATAATGAACAGATTTGATGGAATCGCTGTAGCGGGAACTCACGGAAAAACTACTACAAGTTCAATGATGAGCGTGGCACTTTTTGGAAAAAAGAGCCATTTATCGTAGTTGGAGGAATAATTCCTGAAATTCAAAGTAACAGTAAAATTGGAAATTCAGAATATTTTTATTGCTGAAGCTGATGAAAGTGACAATTCATTTTTGTATATAAAACCAAAATATTCTGTTGTAACAAATGTAGAAGCCGATCACTTGGATCATCACGGAACATTTGAAAATATAAAGAAATCATTTGAGCAATTTATCGACAGTACAGAAAGAATTGCAGTTCTTTGTAAAGATACTGTCGGAAAAGTTGGGCTTAATTTGAAGAATAAAAATATAGCATGGTATAGCATAAAGGATGAAACTGCTGATATTTATGCAAAAAATATAAGAGTGGAAAATGGAATAACAAGTTTTGAAGTTGTGAAAAAAGGTGAAGATTTGGGAACATTCAGCTTGAGCATTCCTGGAGAGCATAATGTTGCAAATTCGCTTCCAGTAATTTATTTTGCCCATGAATTTAATTGTAATATGAAAAAAGTAAAGGAAAGAATTTTAAAATTTAAAGGGGCAAAGAGAAGATACCAAGTTATTTATGATAATAATTTAAGAATAATTGATGATTATGCACATCATCCAACAGAAGTAAAAGTTACAATAACTGCGGCACATAAGACTGAAAAGGGAAAAGTAACTGTAATTTTTCAGCCGCACCGATATAGCCGTACAAAATTCTTCTTTGATGACTTTGTAACTTCATTAAAGGAAGCCGATGACTTAATTCTGCTTCCAATATATGCAGCAAGTGAAGACAATACTTATGGGAGTATCTTCAGAATTGCTTGCTGAAAAAATCGGAGGAAATGTGAGGGTGCAAACTCAGGAGGAAATTGAAAATATTATAAAAAATGATAGAAATAGTGGAAATACTTATGTATTTATGGGAGCTGGAAGTGTATCAGGAGTAGCTCATGCAATTGCGGATGATTTGAAAAAAAGATGGAAAAAAATAAATTATAATTAATTAAAGTAGAAATCCAAAAAAAGGAGAAGTAAAAGTAGAAAATGGAAATAATAAAAAAATGCCAAAATGAAGGAATATTCAAATATGAAAGTTGGTGGAACTGCGAGAGAGCTTATTTTCATAGACGATAAAAAAATGAATTAAAGGAAATTTTACAAACTAGAAGCAATATTTTCCTTTTTGGGAAATGGAACAAATACTCTTATTAACGATGGAAATTTAGATATAAGTTTTTTTGTCATTAAAAAAAGACTGAAAAAAATATAACAGTTGAAAAAAAAGTTAGAAATGAAGAAAAAGCTGGAGATGAAAATAAAGAGAATAACTACGATCTTGTAAGAGTAGAAGCTGGACTGGACTTGGATGATCTGATAGAATTTATGGAAAAAAATAATTATTCAGGACTGGAAAAATATTACTGGAATCCCAGGATCTGTTGGTGGGCTTGTCAATATGAACGGTGGAGCTTATGGGACAGAGATTTTTGACTGTATTGAGGAAGTCGAAGTTTGTAAAAAATGATGGAGAAATTGTAAAAAAATTAAGACAACAGATTTGAACTTTTAAATATAGAACTACTGAAATAAAGGAAAATAAGTGGATTGTAGTTTCTGCTCTTTTTAAATTTGGATTTGGGTTTGACAAGGCTGCTTCAGAGGATAAAAGGGAACAAAGAAAAGTGAAACATCCATTGGATTTGCCAAATTTAGGAAGTACATTTAAAAAAATCCAGAAGGAAAAATTTGCAGCAAGATTAATTTCTGATGCTGATTTGAAGGGATATAGAGTTGGAGATGCAGCAGTTTCCACAAAGCATCCAAATTTTGTTACAAATTTAGGTAATGCCACTTTTAATGATGTTATTTCAGTTATTGAACATGTTAAGGAAGTTGTCTTTGAAAAAGTTTGGAATAAAAATTAGAAACAGAGATTATAATTCTAAAAAAGTTAATAAAAAAATTTAAATTAAAAATTTTTAAAAATATGGGTTTTAAAAATAAAAGAATTATAGTCTTTTAGTTCTGTTTTTGGAGCGGTTTCATTAATAAATTTAAATAAATTTATTTAAGATATTGAATAAAAATTCAAAAAAAGTGTATAATAATATAAAAAAACGGAGTTAAAAAAATGAAAAAAACCGGTTAAAGTATTGATTTTACTGTTTTTTTATTGGCAGGGATAATGTTTTTGGGGTAAAAATGTTTATTGAGACTGATTATTTTAAAGTTCAGGAAGTTCTGGTGGAAGGTAAGTCTGATCTGCTTAGACAGGATATAACAGCTCAGCTTGAACAAATGAAGGGGAAAAAATATCGTATATTTAAATACGAATGATATTGAAAAATCATATAAAAAAAGCGATGTGCGGGTAAAAAAAGTATCAGTAAAAAAACTTTTTCCAAGTAAAATTAAAGTTGTTCTGGAGGAAAGAGAGCCATATGTTTATATAAAAAAAGGGAAATGAAACACTTTTAGCAGACAAGGATTTAAATATATACGGTGATATTCTGGAAGAACCTGCAAAAAAATATTCCTATAATAGATTACACAGATGATGAAAGTCTAAATGCAATGAAGACTATACTTTCGAGAATAAAAAAACAAAGACTTTTATGCTATGATTTCAGAAATAAGGCAATCTGAAAAAAATTACGAAATACTTCTTACAAATAATGTAAGAATAATAACAGAAACAACAGTAACAGAAAAAAATATGAAGAAGCATATAAATTATACGAAAAAAATAAGAAAAAAAGGACCAGTAATTTCTATGGATTTGAGATTTATAGATAAAATTATTGTAAAAATGATATTTTACGTGAAATTAAGAGAAAGGAGAAGCTACTTTAAAAGTTATTAAGTTAATTTGAGTAGCAAGGAAAAAATGGATAACTTTAGCAATGCAGCGAAACTGAAGGTAGTGGGAGTAGGTGGAGCAGGTGGAAATGCAATAAACGATATGATAGAGAGCAATATAACGACTGTTGATTTTATAGCAATAAATACAGATCAGCAAGATTTAGATAGATCAAAGGCATCTATAAAAGTACTTTTAGGAAAAGGAATGGGAGCCGGTGCAGATCCTGAGAAAGGGAGAATTGCTGCAAAGGAATCAGAAGAAAAAATAAAAGATGTTCTGGAAGGTACAGATATGTTATTCATAACTGCCGGAATGGGTGGTGGAACTGGAACAGGAGCTTCTCCAATTATTGCCGAAGTGGCAAAAGCAATGGGAATTTTAACTGTAGCTATTGTAACTAAGCCTTTTAGTTTTGAAGGGCCGTTAAAGAAAAATAATGCTGCACTTGGAATTGACAATTTAAGAGAGAATGTAGATACTTTAATTGCTATTCCAAATGACAGGTTGTTTGAAATACCTGGAATGAATATCTCTTTAATGAATGCATTTAAAGAGGCAAACGGAGTTTTAAAAATGGGAATAAAAGGTATTTCTGACTTGATTACAAAACAAGGAATTGTAAATTTAGATTTTGCAGATATAAAATCTATTATGCAAAATTCTGGAATTGCAATGCTAGGATTTGGGGAAGCAAATGGCGATGAAAAAGCCAAGAGTGCAACAGCTCAGGCATTAAGCAGCCCACTATTGGAAAAATCTATCGAAGGTGCAAGAAAAATCTTGATAAACGTTACAGCTGGTCCAGATATTGGATTACAGGAAATACAGGAAGTTGCTCAAACAATCTCAGAAAAAGCAGGGCATGATAAAGCTAATTTATTATGGGGTTACATTATGGAACCCGAATTGGAAGGTACAATAAGCGTATCATTAGTGGCGACAGATTTTGAAGAAGAATCTTTTTCAAATAATGCAAAATCTTCACAAACAATAAGATTTGCGCCATCGGAAGAAAAAAAGTTAAAGAAGAAGAAAAAAACGAAAAAAATTAATTATAAAAAATGAAGAAAAATGATTATGAAGAAGAGGAAGAAAAAAAGTGGAAGATCCAGGAGATTTTTGTATTGCCGCCATTTTTTTTGAAGAGTAATTAAATTTAAAAAGTCTAATATTGTCAAAGTAAAATACAAAATTTTTGATGACTTTTGTAAAGTAGAATTACTTTAATACATAAGTCAATCTTAATAATAAACTTAAAAGAAAGAATTTCTTGAAATTTTTGTTTTTTTAAGAATATATTTTGATATAATATCAAAAGAATTTAAATAAATTTTGAAAAATAACTTGATTTTATTAGGCTTTTTTTGGTATAATTATAGAACCTGCTCTATTTTAGAAGTAGGGCTAAAAAAAGCCATAGGAAAGGAGAAAGAAAATGAGAAATTATGAAATTATGTTTATTTTATCTACACAATTAACAGATGAAGAAAAAAACAAGCTGGAGTTGCATTTGTAGAAGAAACATTAAAAAGTTGCAGGAGCAGCTGAAGTTAAGACAGAAGTTTGGGGAGATAGAAAAATTAGCTTATCCAATTAAGAAAAAAAGAAAAATGGATACTATGTTTTAACAACATTCCAAGCAGATGGAACTAAATTTACTGAAATTGAATCAAAAATTAAATATTAATGAATCAATTTTTAAAAATATATGATTGTTAAAAAAACGACTAATTTAAAGTATTATAATTGATAAATACAAAAAAATTTGAGGTTAAAAAAATATTATAATTAGGGGGAATTTATGAACGTAGTAATATTAATGGGAAGAATGACAAGAGATCCTGAATTAAAGTATACTTCAGGAGGTAAAGCATATACTAGTTTTACGCTGGCTGTGCAAAAAATGAAAGATGATGCTGAGTTTATTGACTGTATTGCCTGGGAAAAGACAGCAGAAACCATTGCTGAATATTTTAGAAAAGGTAGAAAAATTCTTGTACAAGGACGTTTGAATGTAAGCAGTTACGAACAAAACGGCGAAAAAAGAAAATCTACAAAAGTTGTTGTAAGTAGTTTTGAGTTTGTTGAAAGTTCAGGAACTAGCAATAATAATGGCGGGTATCAGCAAAATCAGCCTTATAATGGAAATGGCGGAAATAGCGGAAGTAAACCAGTTCATAATAATACATATGAAAATGATGACGATACGGATGATAATGAAGATTTTCCGTTTTAGTAACTAGGCAAGTTTTATAAAAAAATTGCTATAAAAGTTTTTAGGAGGTGCAAATTAATGAGAGCTAAACCAGTTACAGAATTTAAAAAGAAGAAAAAGAAGACCAAAAAGTTAAATTTAAAGTAGAAGATATTAACTATAAAAAAATGTTGAATTATTAAAAAAACTTTATGAATGATAAGGGAAAAAAATCTCTCCTGCGAGAGTAACAGGATTAGAAGCTAAAGTTCAAAGAAAAAAATTGCAAAAAGCAATTAAAAAGAGCTAGACAAATCGCTTTTAATGCCTTATACAAGAATTGAAAAAAATAATAATAAATTTTTTTCTTTTAATTGAAAAATTACGGTTATATATTTATAATTTTAGCCGTAATTTAGTTAAAAAATCCAAGACTATTTAAAAATAAGTTTGGCTTGTTTATAAATAGTCTTTTTTTATGAAAAAAATGTGGAAAAAAATTAAGATTAATATTGTATAATGTATCAAATATACATAATCCCTTTAATATTGAACTGAAAAATTAATATTGTTTCTCATTTAAGCAGTGAATTTATACTATTTTTCCATTTAAACAGCGGATTAGTTATAAGTTTGACTTAATATAACTTTCTATTTTTTTATGGAATTTGAGATTACTTTAAAGAAAAAATTACTTGCTATAGATAACTATTTTTTTTCCAATAACAATAGTTAAAAAAAGTAATGGGAATACAATATTTAAGTTTAGTTTTAAAAGTGGTTTTGCTGTATAAAAATAGGTGGTAATAAAAATGCTGAATAAAAAAATGAATATAATTTTACTTTTTTTTATTTATTTTTATGGCAGGATGTGATAAAAAAAGGGAGTGAAGCGAAAGAAAAAAAGAGATAATCCTGAGAATATACAAAGTAAAACTGCAAAGGAAAAACATTTTTTTCAAATAATTCAATAGAAAAAAATAATTGAAATATTTTCAAAAAAATCTAAAAGTAATAAAGTAAGTATTGAAAAATTTTGAAAAAAATTAACTTATGAAAATAAAAAAATTATTATTATGCTAAAAATACATTCAAGAGGAAATGCCGTTTATGCACTTGATTATAGTGGGACTAAGTGCAACTAGCATATTTTTTTAAAGGTTAATAATGTAAATGGGGCAAATTTGGGAATTATTGAAAATATGGTTGTAAATTTGATACAAGTGTCTGATGAAAAATATTAAGGATTCAGAAGCTAGAGCAATTTATACAAAAAAATTTTTGTCAAATTTGGGAGAAAAAGGAATTATCAAGCCTTTTAACCTATACAAATGGCATAATTTATGGAATAAGAATAGATCCTGCAACAGGAGAACTTATATTTTTTGCTAGGGAATCGGAAGATGAAAAGGCAGTAACAAGTATTCCAAAATTAAATTTTATTGATAAGAAAAAAGTTAGTGAAAAAGCATTAACAAAATTGGGAGAAAGTAAATAATTTAAGAAAAAATGGAGGTAAGATGAATTTAGAAGCATTATTAGGACTTTTACAAGGACAAGATTTAGGGAAATTAGCCGAGCAAGTTGGAGGAAGCAGCACAGAAGCGAGAAATGGAGTAGCAGCGGCTCTACCAGCAATTTTGGCGGCAGTTAATAAAAATGCAAATAATAGCGAAAAAGCGCAAGGATTGAATAAAGCGTTGGAACAGCACGATGGCTCAGTATTAAATAATCTTGGAAGTTATTTGCAAAATCCAGATTTAAAAGATGGAGCAGGAATTTTGAACCATTTATTTGGTGGAAATACACAAAATGTGGCAAATGCAGTTTCTCAGTCGAGCGGTTTAGATGCACAAGGAAGTTTGAAGATGTTAGAAACTTTAGCACCATTGGTTTTAGGAGCATTGGGACAACAGAAAAAGGAAAATAATTTGGATGCACAAGGAATTAGCAATTTAACTTCAAATCTTGCTGCAAATTTTGGTGGAGAAGGCGGGATTATGAGTATGATTACAAATTTATTGGATGCGAATAAAGATGGAAATGTAATAGATGATTTGACTGGAATGATTGGTAAATTTTTTGGTGGAAAAATAAAAAAATTTAAAAAAATAATTAGTTTTAGTAAGTTGTAAAAAAATTCTTGCTATAAAATAAATAAAATATAATTTAGTAAATAAAAAGGAATTACTTGAAATCTTGAGTAGTTCTTTTTTTATTTATTGAATAAATTTATTTTCAAAAAAATTAAATGTTTTTAAATATAGCAATTAATACGATTTCCCATTTAATACTATTTCTCGTTTAAAAAAAGCGAATATTTATTTTAATTATTTGAATTTAAAAAGTAAATATCAAATTTAATTTACTAAAAAGATTTATAATGTATTTGTTATTCAAATAGGATTTAGAATAAAAATATGATATAATAAATATTATTTGTTAGTTTTTTTATAGTTGTTAGTGGAGGATTTTTATGAGAGAAATAACAAATTATTTATATAATTGCGATTATAATTTTACTGATTTACTGCTTTTTGGACAGTAAAAATTTTTGGGGTAAAAAAATTTTTTTCAAAAAAAGATGTCATACCAAAATTTGAAAGTTCCGAAAAGTATTTCTGCAATGGGAGTTGGGGATTTTGAATAATTCGAGGCCGGAGAAAAAAATTTTTCATATTGGGATATTTTTCTTTGGTTGAGAAAAAAATTTTATAATCATGGAAAAAGAGAAAAAAACTTTTTGAAAAATATGGGATTTTTCAATCAGATATTTTGTATAAGAAAAAAATTTGGAAAAAAATCTAAAAAGTAATTATTACAGACAAGATGAGCTTTTTGCAGAAGAGCGATGGGTTTTAGATAGCTTGGCGGATTCTGAAAAAGGGGATTTTGAGTGATTATCAAAGTTCTAGGGAATAGAGAGAAATTGCCGAAAATGGATGAAAAAAATATTGATAGAAGAAAAGAGATTTTTAGAGAAGTCTTGCAAGTGTTAATAACTTTTTTTAGTAGCTTTTTGATAAATGTAATTTTAAAGGGTTCTTCATCGAGTAGTTCAAGCGGCAATTATTCGAGTAGTTCATATAATCAAAAAAATCTTTAGATCCTTTTTGAAAAAAATGTCTGAGATTTATAAAAGGACGAAGAAAAAGTTTTTTTAGGTTCATTTTGGTCGCCTGAAAAAAATTGGAAGAATTTATAATTTACAAGAAAAAAATTCAGGATTTTTATATTTTTTTATTTTTGGAGTTATTTTTAGCTTCAATTATAATGACAAGTAAAGATGTAAAATTTGGAAGTGGGAGAAGGGAATTTTGGACTTATAGTTTTAGCTGCAATAATCGTTTTTTTCTTGGAAAGTCTTTTGGCTAAGAATGCCATTTTTACCGATATTTTCTAAGTATATCCCAAAAAAATAGTAAAAAAATTTTTTTATTGCATTGGTATTTTTTTATTTTCGTTGTATAGTTTTATGTTGCCAAATATTGCATTCATATTTGAACTAAGATTTTATATTTTAATTCCACTGATATTTGTAATTTTATTTTTTTCATTTACAAGAAATTAATCGTGCGATATACTGAAAATGGACTTTTTGGCCATGAATGAAATTGAATCATTCAGAAAAATACATTTTAAATTTTGAAAAAAATTGGAAATTCCCACTTTTTCAAGTGAAGATGAATTAATCGAAAAATTTTCAGCAAATGTATATTTACGCTTTTTGCTTTGGGAATTGAAAAAAAGATTTTTGAAATTTTTTTGGATGTTACCTTTGGAGAAAAAAATAATTTTGTTGGGAGAAAAGAATTTATTTATGAAAAAAACTTTTGATTTCGACTGTTTTTTTGTGATAAAAAAATTGTTGGGGGAATTGAAAGTTAATATTATGGGAAGATGATTTTTAAGGAGGAAATTTTATGAAAAAAATTTTTAGAAAAAAATTGGAAAAAGATGAGTTGCTTGAATATTATCGTTTATCTAAAGGACGATTTGCTGTTGGAAATTTTTGTTGGGATTAATGGACAATTTGCTATTTTTTTACTTCAATTAGTAAATATGGAAAAAAATGGTGGATTTCGATTTATAAAAAAATAGATGATTTAAAAAGAATTGCAAAAAAATACAGAATATTTAGCATCAATGAAAGAAAAAAATAAAAGAAAGAAATTCTGAGAATAGAAGAATTGTTGAACTTGAAAAAAATAAATTTTTTTTAAAGAATTATTTAAATATCTTAAAAAAATAAAAATAAAATTGAAAAATATTTTTTTTGAAGATGATTACCAAAAAAAGAAGGATATTTATTGAAAGAAACAAAAAGAATTTTTTTACATTTTCAGTGGTGTGATGAGGAAGGAAATCCTGAAGAAGTTATTAGAAAAAAAGTGAAGCGAAGAGAATCGAGATAGGAGAAAAATATTATTAAAGACATAATTATTAAAGGTGAAAAAAAGTTAAGAGAAATAAAATTATAGTAGCTGAAGATGATATTCAAGGAGATATTCTTTTTCAAGATGAAGATTATTCATTGATTTATGAAAAATAATTTGTTTTGGGAAGATTCAAATTTTGTAATAGTGAGAACAACTGATATTTGGGAAATTACAGAAAAAGTTTATAAAAATAGAAACAGAAAGCGTTTCTCCAAATGATATTTTTTTTCTGATATTTCAAATATGGAGATAAAAAGAAATTTTGAAAAAGATGTTATGAAAATAAGATATTGATAGATTTTTGAATATGAACAGTCATATTATGAAAAAAATACGGAATCATTGAAAAAAACTTGAAGATGATAAATTGATTTTAAAAAGAAATAAGTAAAAATAAGTGGAATTTTTTTGTTTCTAAATCAGAAATATTGATTAAAGATATTTCGTTTTTTTATTTGTGAGAAATTGTAGAGTTTTGAGAGTAGTAGGGTAAAACTATGGCTTTTGTTTGTATAGAAAAAAAGAGAACTGATTTGATTGGTTCTCTTTCATTTTTTTATCTATTATTTTGAAAAATTTTTTTGGATAAAATTTTTTTCATATTCGTGATGTCATTGTATTATAAAAAGTCAGTAAAATAAAATATTTTAAAAATAAAAAAATTTTTTTACTATAATTCCAAAAATCATAAATCCAATAAAAAAATCAATAATTCGTTTTTCGCAGAATTCCATTTATATTATATTCATCTAAATTATCCATAGAAAGAACATATTTTGGATAGTTATCTTCAATGTTTTTTTAATGGAGAAAAATTCTCGTTCAATGGTATTTTTCTGAGGCTAAAAGATAAGTTACTTGAATATATAATTTTTTTATCTTCTTTTTGTGCGATGAAATCAATTTCTTTTGTTTTTTTAATTTTTCCGATATTTACATTGTATTTTTCTTCTTAATAGTTCTAAATAGATGATGTTTTTCAAGATGACCAGCGATGTCGTTTGCTTTGTAGCCCTAATTGAGAATGTTTTAAACCTAAGTCAAGAAGATAAAAATTTTTTTCTTGTGTTTCTAAAATGGATTTTTCCTTTTTATGTCATATCTTTGAACTTTTGAAATAATATACGCATTTTCAAGTGCTTTTAAATAATTGTAAACGGTTTCAACGCTTAACTTTCTACCTTGGCTTTTTCAAAAAAATCTGAAATTTTTTTGCAGAAAAAAATATTTCCAATATTGTCAAAAAAATGTATAAAAATTATTCGTTCTAAAAAGTTCAATATCCCTTATATTATTTCTTGCAACAACATCTTTTAGCAAGACAGAATTATAAATATCAGTCAAATATTGATAAATAGAAGTTTTATCTTGATTAAAAATTGTGGATGGCAGGTAAACCTCCAAATTGCAAATATTTTTTTCAAAAATATTCTTCATTGCTGTAAATTTTTTTCTGGATTTTTGAATTTTGGAAAAAAATCTATAAATTCTTTAAAAGATAAAGGAAAAAAACCTTTATTTCAACATATCTTCCTGCAATGTAGGGTAGCCAATTCCGAAGATAATAAATTAGCATTTGAACCAGTGATATAAATATCACAATCTAAGTCAACTAGCAATGAATTTATCACTTTTTCCCAAGAAGCAACTTCTTGAATTTCATCGAGTAAAAATATAAATTTTACCAGCTAAATTTTTTTGATTTTTTTCAATAATATAGCTATATAATTTTTGAAAATTTGCAAATTCGGCGAACATTAAAGACTCAAAATTAATAAAAAAATAATATTCTCTTTATTAATTCCCTTTTCTTCAAGTTCTTTAGATATTAATTTTAAAAATCATAGATTTTCCACTTCTACGCATACCAGTAATAACTTTTTATTATCGGCTTATCCATAAATTTTTCTAATTTCTTTTTAAATATTGCTCTCTTTTTATCATTTTATCACCACCTATATTAATATATACAAGAAATTATATACTAAATTAAAAAAAGTTTTTTTCAACTTATACTAGAAAAAAACTTTTTCGAAATAACATATTTTTTTGCTTATATACTAGAAAAAAATAAATAAAAAAATTTCTGATAAAAATAAAAAAAGAGGCATAAAAACCTCTTTTTGTTTTTTTAAATAAAAAGTATAATAAAAAAATATTTAATAGTAAATTTCATTTTTTTATAAATAAAAAAATTTATAAAGCTGTAATAAAAGTTAAAAAAATCCTAATATTACACCAGCTAAATTTGGAACGATAAGAATAAAATCTTTTTTTAGGTTCTTTAGTCCATCCGTAAATAACCCAAATTAGACAAGAAATCGAAGCTGTAAGAGGTTGCCAAGGCTGAGCTTTTTCTCCTCCTAAATTAGCAATAATTTGAGGAATATAGGTTATAAACACAAAAAAACTCCAATAAATGCTCCAATTGAACCAACAACCGTGTTAATTTTTCTTTTTGTTCATAAAATTACCTCCTTTTTAAAAAAAGTACATATATAAATTGTATCAAAGTTTAATATTATTGTCAAATTTAAAAAGAAAAAAATTTCTTTAATGAGAAATTCCCAAACATTGTAAACAAATATCAAAAAAATGATATAATTTAACGAATAAAATTAAAATATAAGATATAAAAAAATAATTTGATAAAAATAGAGAAAAGGAAGGGAATTTGATGAGTTTAGTGCAATTTAATAGGGTGTATAAGCAGTTTGCTGGGGAATATATATTGAAGGATATTAATTTTACGATTGAGGAGAAGGATAAGATTGGGCTTGTTGGGGTGAATGGAGCTGGGAAATCGACGATTATTCGGATGTTACTTGATAGAGAGCGAATTGATGGGGCGGAAGATAATTTGAATGAAGTTGGGAATATTGTGAAAAGTGCTTCGATGAAAATTGGATATTTGTCGCAAAATCATGAGTTTTCGGATGAAAAAAATACGATTTATGAAGAGATGATGTCGGTTTTTGCAGAAGAGAGGGAAATTTGGCATGAACTTCAGAAGGTTAATTTGCTTTTGGGAACGGCTGAAAATGATGAGCTGGAAAAATTGATTAATAAGTCTGCGGAGTTGTCGTCGCTTTATGAGGCGAAGGGCGGATATGATATTGAGTATAAGATAAAGCAGATTTTGACTGGGTTGGAGCTTACTGAGGAATATTACAATTTGGTGTTAAAAGATTTGAGTGGTGGAGAGCAAACTAGGGTTTCACTTGCAAAATTACTGTTGTCTGAGCCAGATTTATTAATTTTTAGATGAGCCGACAAACCATTTGGATCTGGTTTCAATTGAGTGGCTAGAAGATTACTTTGAAACGGTATGCGAAGGCGTTTTTTTGCTTGTTTCACATGATAGAATTTTTCTTGGATAATGTTTGTAACAAAAATTTTTTTGAAATTGAGAATAAGAAATTGCATAAATATGATGGGAAATTTTTTTCTGCATTTATCATTCAAAAAGAGATGATTTTAAAAGGGGAAATGAAGCGTTACGAAAAAAAGAGCAGGAAAAAAATTAAGAAAATGGAAGAATACATTGACAGATTTCGTGCTGGAATAAAGGCTAGACAAGCAAAAGGGCGACAAAAAATTCTGGATAGAATTGAGCGAATGGACGACCCTGTTTTTAATCCGCAAAGAATGAAATTAAAATTTGAAACAGATACGATTACTGGGTGACAATGTTTTTAAAAAGTGAATGGAATTTCAAAAAGTTTTCGACAACAAAAAAAGTGTTGAATAATGTGAGTTTTCAGCTATTTCGTGGAGAAAAGAGTTGGAATTATTGGAAAAAAATGGGATTGGAAAATCAACTTTGTTAAAAATTTTGGTAAATAAATTGAAGCAGGACTCAGGAACTGTCGAGTTTGGTTCTCGTGTAAAAGTCGGTTATTACGACCAAAATCACATGGATTTGACTCCAGCAAACAATATTTTACAGGAAATTAATAATTCTCTAAATTTGACGGAAGAATATTTACGAACACTTGCGGGAGCTTTCTTGTTTTCAGGCGATGATGTTTTGAAAAAAGTAGAAAAATTGAGCGGTGGAGAAAAAGTTAGAGTTTCATTCTTAAAATTGTATATGCAAAGAGCGAATTTCCTAATTTTAGATGAACCGACAAACCATTTGGATATTTACTCAATTGAAGTTTTAGAAGACGCATTGGAAGATTTTGACGGAACAATGTTAGTCGTTTCTCACAACAGACACTTTTTAGATACAGTTTGTAACACAATTTACTACCTTGATGAAAATGGGCTTACGAAATTTAAAGGAAATTACGAAGATTACAAGGAAAGTTTGAAAAACAATAAATCGAATCCGACTGCAACTGACATTGAAACAAAAGAAGAACAAAAATTGTCATATCAGGAGCAAAAAGGAACTTTCTAAAAAAATCTCAAAAATTGAAAAGAGATATTGCAAAATTGGAAGAAAAAATGGAGGAAATCTCCGAAAAACGGGAAGAATTGAATAAAGATTATGAAGAAGCCGGGCGAAAAAATGATGTTGGAAAATTGATGGAAATTCAGGAGGAATTTGATAGATTGGATAGTGACGAGATGGAAATGATGGAAG